>FWPV01003729.1_pt1 | contig 23722 bp, 14 predicted proteins | sample 2228371 | NCBI WGS metagenome assembly FWPV01 (sample SAMEA103939776, study PRJEB20133) | metagenome | reverse complement strand
TCATAGACCCGAAGACCGGCGTCGTAACGTTTGTGAGCACGTACGACTCCGACTACGATACCGGGCCGATTCCTTATGATGAATACCTGCGAGTTGCCTTGCGGTATCCATACCCATCGTTCTCCCTTGATCCGGCTGAGGATTCATTGGAGTCGCTGAGAAAAGCCCAGACGATTATAGACTCGGATATCGCCCGTATGGACGACCCGGAATACTGCAACCAATGGGCGCAGAAACTCGCCAATCTTCTGATATACGATCCATCGCTTCAAGCCGACAGAAACCGGCTGTACAGGAACTGCGCCAGCGCGATGCAGATGTCGATGGAAGACTTCAGGCGGATGTACGACGCCGCGACCGGCAAGCTCGATATGCCTGCGACAGAGTTCATGGGTCTGGCGTCCAGAATGATCAGGGGGATCGGATTGACCGAAGCCGGAGATGCGCTGGGAGTGTTGGCGGACGGTGGTACGCCTGAGGAGATGCTCAGCGCCATGGCCGACAAGTTGGGTCTTTCCTCACAATACAGGGAACTGGCGTTCAAGGGACTGTCGCCGGAGGAGTTTCGCAAGGAGGAGATCATCCTTTGCATATCGGAACTTTGCCGGAAATTCGAAGCGCCCGAAAACGAAATCCAGAGCAAAGTCGCGGCCATCCGGTCCGGCGAATCCGCAGACCTGATAATAGACTATATGGGCCAGAGGATCAGCGATTATATAGCCAAGAAGTCAGGCAGGCAGATGATCAACGGACTGGTTCTGGGACCGGAGGTCTTGTCGAAGATGTATGACCTGCCGCTGCCCAAAGCAGATCTGGTTTTCAAAGACCTGTCCTCCGACTCATTGCTGGGCGACGTATTCTTCAAGTCCGACTACAGGTTGAAAAGCGTATGTTCGCTTCCTGACGCGAAAGACAGAGTCCCGGCGCATCTGACCCAGCAGGAGCTGATGCAGCAAGCGGCGACTGTGGCCATGAACCAGAAGCTATGCAATGTAAACTTGCGCGCGGGCAACAGGCTCGTGCCGGATGAGGTCGTAATGCGGGTCTCACCTTCTGGAGACGTTGTCCAGTTTGTCGAGTCCAGAATGAAGGTGCTGGGCTGGATCATAGAAATGCAGGGTCGCGTTGACAAGGACACAACTGATTTTGTAAACGAGTCTTTGACGAAATACGCCGACCGCCTGACCGAGCGCTACGATGAATACGCTCGAGTCTATCCCGAGTGGCACAAGCTCTTAGAGGCTGCAAAGGTCATTGCGCTTGCGCAATGGGCCGGGAACAATGGCTATACGCTGAAGCCGGCCTCTGACTCTGTGACAAAGGTCGATCTGCCCAAGGAGGTCAACGGCTTCTGGAGCGCAGCATTTGAGGTCGATGATAACAACCAGTATCTGACATTCATAGCCGAGGGCGGCGCGAGCTTCGCCAAAGATGAAGGCGAAGGCTGGCTGAAATCCAGTCAGGACGTGACGATCACCTCCGATGTGTCGAAGCAGTTGGCTGCAAGCGCGATTTTCGCCGAGCAATCATTGGGTGCCGCAGTGTCCGGCGATCTGGAGTCGGCAAGGGAACTGGCCGAGAAGAGCGCCCAAGCGATGACCGGCGAGATCGATCTCACCAGGCTTCCCTCACTTGATGGCGTTCCCGTTCCCGCCGATCCGGCGTCCTACGCCGCCGCCACTGGCGCCGCCATTGAGGAGGCATCGGAATGCCTGGATAAGATGAGGAGCGCGGCGAAAGATATAGAGCGAGCCCAGCAGCTATCGACGAGTTCCCCCGACGAGGCGGAGAAGCTAAAGCAGCAAGCCACGAAGACTCAAGAAGACGCTCAGGCAAGGCTCAACGAAATCCTCGCGCAGGTAAGAGACTACCGTTCCGACCCGTCGAGGGCCGGAGATGCAGTGGTGGCTCTGAGCAGCGATTCCGCGGTGGTCACACCGATTGCCGGCCAACCGTCATCCGCAAGTGGCAACTCCGGCGGTCAAGACAAGCCCAATACGTCGACCGTCGGCGGCGCGCCCAAGACCGAGGACTGGAGTAAGACCGTGCGCCAGTTGGAGGACGTAAACAAGCAGATCGCTGCCACAAGAGAGGCGCTGCTCAAGCTCAACGCCGCGATTCTGGCCGACCGGAAGTTGTTTGAAGAATGGGAGGAGTCCGCGTCCGAGGGCTTCGACAGGTGCGTGAACATGATAGGCGAAGTAGCCCTCGATGTCGGCATCAATGGCCTTTCAGACAGGTACGACACCATCCACGAACTCGCCAAGAAACTGCCTGGCAAGCCGGAGGACGTTATCGAAAAGTATAGGCGCCTGGCGTCTTTCGCCCAAAGAATGGACGAGGCAAATGCCGTCAGAGGTCTTGCCGATTTGGCTGACAGGGAAAACAAGACCGAGGCGGAGAAATGGGAAACACTCAGAGATGGCATCGATCAGTTGTCCGGACTCTTCTCACTTGACAAGACCATTCCGGGCATGTGGTGGAAGTATGGGATCCTCGCAGCCGACACAGCCTACAACTTGACCGATCTTCGCTTGACCTGGAAGAATCTGAAGGCTCTGGAGGCCAACAACGAAAGATATGCCGAAGCCGTCCGGAAGCTGGCTGCCAGAATGCGCGACCTTGTTGAACGACAAAAGGAGATAAGACAGAAGATAGAAGCAGGTGGACTGCCCGAGCGGATAGCGAAGTAGCTGGCGGTAAGAAGGAACGCGACAGCGCAAGTGGCCCAAGCTTATCCCGCTCAAGGTTACCCAGCTTGCCCAGAAACGCCAACGTTCATTGCAAGTTTGAGCGCCATCAAAGCGCCCTACCACATTGCCGGTCCAAAACACTCTCTAAGCGTTTTGGACCGGTTTTATTTTTTAGATATCCACACTTCTACTCTTCTCGGATAACTGTATCGTCTCTTTTCTATTTGCTTAAATGTTTTGTCGTGTATTTTTCCAAAAGGATACTTTAAAATTAAACAACCAATTCAATCGAATAGCTAATTTGTATTGACATCAGGCAATTATTTGGCTATAATGCCAAATAAGGATTTGGGTTTATGGTCAACAAGCGAATATATGAGATAAGAGCCAAAATTATTAAGGCTATGGCGCATCCTAGCCGGCTAATGATGATAGATGCTTTGGCCAAAAGCGAGATGTGTGTTTGCGAATTGACACGGCTTGTTGGAGTGGACATATCTACGGTATCCAAACACCTTTCATTGATGAAAGACTCCGGACTTGTAGTGGACAGGAAAGTTGGGCAGCAAGTTTTCTACAGATTGAGGGTACCTTGCATTACGAACTTTTTCAGCTGTGTTGAGGCAGTTTTGAGTTCTACTTCTGAAGAGTTTAAGGAACTGGTCGAAAGAACTACTTAGAATGAACCAATTTTTTAATATATATTTGGCTATTTTACCAACTCGCCAAGGAATATCCAAAGGAACCTAAATGGATTGGAAAAAGGAATGGAAAGCATTTGCAGCTATAGCTGCAGTATTTTTGGCTTTCTTTTACCTGCCACTGGGCAAACCAAGATTTGATAACGCCGTCTTCGAGGCCCTTCACTTAGCTAAATGGTATGCGCAAGAACACGTGCTTTTGTGCCTGATACCCGCCTTTTTTATCGCTGGCGCGATTGCAGTGTTCATCAGCCAGGCTTCTGTGATGAAGTACCTTGGAGCAAATGCCAACAAAGCGCTTGCCTATGGTGTCGCATCGGTGTCTGGCACAATCCTCGCTGTCTGCTCCTGTACTGTATTACCTCTGTTTGCCGGGATCTACAGAATGGGAGCAGGTTTGGGTCCTGCATCTGCATTTCTCTACTCCGGTCCGGCAATCAACGTCCTCGCAATCATCCTTACAGCAAGAATCCTCGGCGCCGAACTTGGAATTGCGAGAGCAGTGGGAGCTATTAGCTTTAGCGTAGTAATCGGACTCTCGATGCACTTTATCTTCCGCAATGAGGAGTTGGATAAAGCCAAAGCACAGATGGCTATGCCCACTCCTGAAGTGAATCGTCCTCTCTGGCAGAATGCAATATACTTTGCATCGATGGTCGGAATACTCATCTTCGCCAATTGGGGAAAGCCTGCCGCTGATGTCGGGTTATGGAGTAGTGCATATGCCGTCAAATGGCGCATAACCGGACTCTTTGCTGCGGCCTTTGCTGTTATTCTTGTAAAGTGGTTCTCTCTTGCGTGGTGGAAAGTTTTGCTTGCAGCCATTCCCGCAGTAATCCTTGCACTGCTTTTTCCGTCCTATCCACTTATTCCTTTTACCGCCGGGGTGATCGGGCTATCCGCCATAACCAGTACGGACAAAGGGGAGACCGAGGAGTGGTTCCAATCCACCTGGGGATATGCAAAGCAGATAATGCCGCTTTTGTTCTTCGGAGTGCTCATTGCTGGCGCGCTTCTTGGCAGGCCCGGCCACGAAGGGCTGATTCCCGGGGACTGGGTCGCAAAATCCGTTGGAGGAAACTCCCTGGGAGCAAATCTCTTTGCCGCGGTCGTCGGAGCGTTTATGTATTTTGCCACTCTGACGGAAGTGCCGATCCTGCAGGGTCTTATCGGAAGTGGTATGGGCAAAGGCCCTGCATTGGCACTTCTACTTGCCGGTCCTGCACTGTCACTTCCTAACATGATAGTCATCCGAAGTATTATGGGTACAAAGAAGACTCTCACGTTTGTTTCTCTCGTCATAACGACGGCAACGATTGCCGGCATTACTTACGGAACGTTTTTTTAATAGGAGGAATCTAAATGAAGAAACTGCAGATTCTAGGCACTGGCTGCCCCAAGTGTAAGAAACTAGCAGAACTCACTGAAGAAGCCGCCAATGAACTTGGAATTGACTACGGGATTGAGAAAGTGAGCGAAGTCCAGAAGATAATGGAGTTTGGTGTGATGGTAACGCCTGCCCTGGCTGTAGACGGTGAAGTGAAAGTCGCCGGCAAGGTACCTAGCGTCGACGACATCAAGAAGATGATTGCGTAAAGACTACTCATTTCAGAGGAATCTGAGTTGAAAGACAACAACTGCTGTTCGGCATCGAGCACAACGATCATTCTTGCTTGCTCAGGCGGCTCGAATGTCGGTCAAATCACAAACGAAGTCGCCAAGTTGCTCGATATTGCAGGTGAAGGCAAGTTTTTTTGCCTTGCCGGAATAGGCGGGCACATCAGCGGCATGATTGCATCCGTCGAAGGATGTGACAAAGTGCTGGTGCTCGATGGTTGCCCTATGGCTTGTGCAAAAAAGGTCGTGGAAGCAGCGAATATAGATGACTACGAATATCTCGTTATCACTGACCTGGGTATCGAGAAAGTTCACGACTTCAGACTATCTGAAGAACATTTAAACCAAGTGATCTCTGCCTGTCGAGTTGCACTAAACGGCTCGACTATTAAGGAGGATACCAATGAAGCAAAACTGGTGGAAACTGCTGGTAGTAGTGGTTCTTTTAGTAGTGGTGGGTGTTGTTCTTGCGGGTAAGAACCGAAACTCCGGCGAGAAAACCGCTGTTATATCCGAATCGACTGTCGACACGACTACGAACAATATTGTAGAAAAGCAAACATGGGAAGCAGCTGATACCGATGTGCAGGAGCCGGAGAAACCGGTGTCTGAAACAGCAAAGGCTGAAGAGAAAGAATCTGGCTTCTTAGCTAAGGCAGATCTCGGTAATGAGACCAATTCGTCGCCGAAAACTGATGCGAAGCCAAATAAGAAGACCACTGTCAAACCAGTAACATCGAAAAAAGAGGTGCCGAAGCCCGTCGCCGAGACGGCACAGCCCAAGGCTGTTCCAAAGAATCTTCCCAAGATGATAGAGCTAGGCGCAGAGAAATGCGTGCCTTGCAAGATGATGAAGCCAATCATCGAAGAGCTTCAGAAAGACTATAAAGATAAAATCGAAGTCGTATTCATCGATGTCTGGAAAGATAATTCTGCTGCAGAGAAATACGGTATTCAGAGCATTCCTACTCAGGTGTTCCTCGACGAAAACGGCAAGGAGTTCTTCCGACACACAGGATTCTTTTCGAAGGAAGACATCCTGAAGACTTTCGAAGACCACGGTATAAAGCTTAAATAGCTGCCAGCCTGTGTCATGGCATAAAATAAGACCGAGTTGAAATCTTCGATATAGAAGTGGGTTGCATTAGCAGTGCTTATACGTGCTCTGGGGGTATTCGGACAGATATACAAAAGCAATAGCCATTCACAGCAGGGTGGTTGTGATAGCGGATTATTTGATACAGTCCTGTCCGAATAATATCTCTTATGCATAGAAAACGTGTAAGAGTAGTATCAATCCATGGGGGATGTCCGAAAATGATTAGAAAAACAGTTATTCAGAGGAGTCTTATATCAGCAGTTCTTGTGATTGCTTCCTTTGTTGCTGCACATGCAGCATCACAGACTGTTGAACAGGCATATCCTAGGCTTACTTCAGGTGCTCTGAAGTCGGCCAGGCTGACGGCACTGCCTGCGGGAACTATTCTTCGCGCCGGTGATGTCCAAATAACGCAGAAGGACCTAGACTCAGAGATTGCTAAGTCCCCTGCGGAGATTCGGGATCAACTAAAGACCAATGCCTTCTTTCTGCTTGAGAATAAAGCAACTAAGGAACTTATGCTTGCTGAGGCAAAAGCCTGGGCGAAAAAGAGCAATCGCAGAGCAGATGAGCCTGAGGATCAGTTGATGCAGGCATACTTCAAGAACCTGGTTGAAAAGGTTGATTTTGCAATAGATGAGGATGCCAAGTCGTTCTACGACGCCAATAAGGAAATGTTAGGTTCAGCTACCTTTGAACAGGTGAAGGATCAGATCAAAGAATACCTACTGGATCAGAAGCGCCAGGAAACAATCGACGCGCATATCAAGACTATTGGCAATCGGACATTAATTGAGGTTGACAAGTCTTGGACAGCAAAGCAATACGTCTCAGCGATGAACAATCCGGTAGATAAAGCCAGAAAATCCGGTAAACCATCCGTCGTTGATTTTGGAGCCGATGGGTGCAAACCTTGTGATATGATGACCCCGATTCTCGACGCACTTAAGAAAGAATACGAAGGCAAGGTCAACGTGTTATTCGTCCACGTTCGCAAAGAGCAGATTCTTGCAGCACGATACGGCATCCAATCGATCCCGGTGCAGATATTCTTCGATAATGACGGCAAAGAAGTTTTCCGGCATGTAGGGTTCTTCCCGAAGCAACAGATAGTCGCCAAACTCGCAGAGATGGGAGTCAAGTAATGTGGAACAAATATGGATAACCCTCACCAAGGCTGTGGAAGGTTCTGCTATTATCGCCCTGAGTGCCTCATTTATCTGGGGAATCTTAAGCGTAGTGCTCAGTCCGTGTCACCTATCGAGTATTCCACTTATCGTGGGATTCATCAGTGAACAAGGCAAGCTAACCACCTGCAGGGCGTTTGGCATCTCTTTGATGTTTGGCATCGGAATACTTTTTACGTTCTTCCTCATAGGAGTAGCGACTGCTGCAATGGGTCGGATTATGGGAGATGTAGGCCCGTATGGCAATTACGCGGTGGCTGCGATTTTCTTCGTGGTCGGACTGCACCTTCTGGACATCATCCCTATGCCGTTTTCTGGGCCAGGGATGTCGGTATGAAGTCGCGCGGGCTGCTTGCAGCTCTGATACTCGGACTTATCTTTGGAGTAGCCTTAGGCCCATGCTCATTTGCCTATATGGCTCCGATACTTGCAGTTAGCTTCAAAGCCGCATCAACGAACCTGCTCTACGGGATTCTGCTGCTAGGCGTTTACGGCATAGGTCACTCGGCGGTAATAGTGGCCGCAGGAACATCGACTGAAGCCGTGCAACGCTATCTAAACTGGAACGAGAAATCACACGGAACTGTGATACTCAAGCGTGTATGCGGAGCGTTGGTGCTGCTCGGCGGAGTATACCTAATCTATACGGCGGGCTAATCAGGCGTGTTACAGTAGAAATGAGCGCAAGATCCCGAAACACAGTTGATGATGTCATTACAGCAGGGGAATGATGATGCGTTCGGACTTCTGTTTGATCGGCATCGCGTGCGTGTATTCAATGTCATCTAATGGTTTCTCGCAGATCGGGATGCCGCAGAAGACTTCGCACAGGATTTATTCGTAAAAGTTTATGCTGCTGGTAGGAAGTAACGGCCGCGGGCGAAGTTCAGCACATGGCTGTATCTATAACCATAAACGACTATTCTGAGCTATTGAGAAAGCAATAGAAACATATCAGCCTATAGTACCTGGATAACCTCCCATTACCTGAGCCTTCACCTTAGGAGGCCAAGGAAGCAAATGAACTGGTTCGACAGATGTGCTCTGCCATATCATCACCTCCAGATAACGAACGCATAGCCTTTATCCTGCAGCGATACTAGGGATGACCATACGATGAGATAGCCGATGTTATGAAGTTGTCTCGATCAGCGTTGAATCCCTACTCTTCCGCCCGGCAATCGCTTTTCTTTACTCGGGACCGGAGATCAATATATTTTAGCGATAATTTTGACTGCAAGATTTTTAGGAATGGAATTTGTCTTGGCGAGGGCTATAGGCGCGATTATTTTTAGTATAGTTATCGGCCTTACGATGCACTTTGTATTCTTGAAAGAAGAGCAAGAAAAAATTGAAATGTAAATGGCCGAAACCGAGCCAGAAGTCGATCGGCCGCTTTGGCAAAACGCGGTGTATTTCGGAAGTATGGTCGGCATATCTTATATGCAGCAAAGATAAAGGCAAAGAATGAATGGAATCCACTTGGAACTGTGCGAAGCAAATAATGCCTTTGCTTTTCTATGGGGTATTAATTGCAGGTGCACTTTAGGCCGTCCAGAATAAGAATGATTGATTCTGTCGGAATGGGTATCCAGGTCTGTCGGCGGCAATTCTTTGGATGCTAACTTCTTTAGGCTTTGGGGGGGAGCTTTTAAGTATTTCGCTACATTAACGGAAGTTCCAATTACACAAGGTCTAATCAGAAAATGAATGGGCAGAGGTCATACATTTGCTCTGCTATTAGCTTGACCTGCGCTATCGCTGCCGAATATGCTGGGAATTCGCAGTGTTAGAGGAACGAAAAAAACTATAGTTTATGTAACGCTTGTTGTTATTGTGGCAACGATTAGCGGAATTATTTATGGTTCAATGTTTTGGCTTGAAAATGAGGCAATTTAATGAAAAAATACACGTTGTAGGCTCTGGGTGTCCTAAATGCAAAAAATTGGTTGTAGAAGCCGAATAGGCGGCTGCTGAACTTGGAATTGAATACCAACTTGAGAAAGTCACCGAGATTAAAGAAATAATGAAGTTTGGAGTTGTGGTAACACCAGATTTGGCGGTTGACGGTGAGGTAAAAGTGGGGGGCAAAATCCCCAGCTTGGACGAATTAAAACAATGATCGCCTAAAATTGATCTGAAAATACGGAATGAACAACCTCGACGTAATCCCATTGCCGTTCTTCTGATCCTGACGGAATTGGCATTAAGCAAAGAAGAGTTCTAGCGGCTTTTATGCATAGGCTTTTGTTCGGAATAGCGCTTGGTACTTGCACTTTCGCATATATGGACCCAATGCTAGCTGTAAGTTTTAAAATAGTTTCATCCAACGTTTTTTATTCAATAGTTCTACTGGCGGTTTATGCCCCGGGACACTGCTCAGTCATTATCGCAATGAGAATTCCTACAGAAATGGTCAAGCGATATTTACACTGGAATGAAAAGTCCAAAGGTTCTATCATCGTCAAAAAATTTGCGGGGTATTCTTGCCGTTGGAAGGCGTTTACTTAACTATTCTGAGCCGTGATTTTCTTTGAGATTTTATGTATTAGCTTAATTAACTATTTCAAAAATCACGTAAACGTAGTTGTTTTGGATTTCCACCAGGATTTCAGGAAGAAGCGTGCCCTGCGCTTCAAAACATCTATTATATTATGAGAGCCAAAACCCGTTTACATTGGGCGACTTTCAAAACGCATGAGAATATTGGAAAAGACTGCTATGCAAAAAACCCTTTAAATCATTTAAATCATAAGATTTCGACAAGCACTATTGCCACTTTAAAAGGCTTTGAAATTCGATTTTCGAGATTTTCTGCAAAAAACGCTTTTCTTTTCCCCGTCTCGATTTTAAATAAGCAATCCAAAAAAAATTAAAATAAATAGTTGACATTCAAAGAGTTTGTTGTATAATATAGAAAAACGTTTAGCTAAATGCATTAATTTCTAAATGTTTGGTTCGATAGCAGCAAGGATTAATTTTAAAAAGCGCGTTACTTTTTGGTAGTTAGCGAATTAACTCCTCTTTTTTACCCGTTAGCCATAGCGTATACAGGAATGATTTGAGCCATCTTGTGAAAGGAGGTGGATAGAATTTAGATTGTTCTCTTTAATATGCAGCTAATAAAGAAGTAGGAGGATAAAAAATGGAGAGGAAAGCTGCGAAAATATTTTGTTTTGTTTTGATGGTTGTATTTTTGTCCTGTTGCGTTTCTTACGCGCGAGTTACTTGGTATACTCCTTATCAATGGGGTATACACACTTGGACAGGCGGAGCTAAAACTCTTCTAAGTGGCAAAACCGGTTGGTGTGTTCAAACAATCCTTAGCACCGATTCCGGGCGTTCAAGCGAATATCAAAACATAATTAACGAAGGTTTCCACTTAATAATCCGCATTAACTGGAGTTACGATCCCCAACAAGGAACAATCCCCAAAAACAGTTCCGATTGGAATCAATTTGCATCCAATTGCGCCGCGCGAGTAAACGAGTATAAGGAATATTGCAATGTATGGATTATCGGCAACGAGCCCAATATACCCTCTGAAGGAAACATTTCCTGCAGCAACTATTGCGCCTGTTTCAAGATAGTTCGTAATGCAATTAAAAATGTTCAGCCCGACGCTATTGTTTGCGCCGCCGGATTGTCACCAACTCCGGGATTGAGTTTGAATGCGGATAATGCTAATTACCAGAATCAAGGCTCAAACGACCGGAATTATTTCTGGCAAATGTGCAATTACTTGGCAAATGATGTTGATGGCTACAGCCTACATACTTATGGAATCGACGAAGATCCTCGCGATGATTCTGATTGGGAATTTCACGCATACAGAAAATATATAAGCATAATGAACCAGAATGCCTACGCGCGAGTAAAGCCAGTTTACGTAACTGAAACCAATATTGGCGGTAACGATACAGAAAGTCGATACTCAAACACAAGCGACTGGATCAAGTGGGCATATGAAGATACTACTTGGTGGAATAACAATAAGCAACACGGTATCCAGTGCCTCACTTGGTTCGTTTACTATTCCACTTTCAACAATTGGGATTTCCCGGGTTGTTCTTTATATATAGGTAGATATTGGCCGAGCCAACATCCCAATCTTAAGAATGCATATGACGATTTCTGTTGGATGACGGCAAATCTCAGTCACTGGAATCAAGGCCCTGCATTTAGTAGCGTATGGACACTCAATACCACTTCAAGCGATAAAAACAGTATGGATTGGAACAAAATATATGAATCAACCTACAAAGGCGCTTGGACTTGGAGTGGAGACTTAATAAATTGGAACAGCGGGGGAGTCGTCGAAACTGGCGTAAAAGATTATTTCGTCGTTTGGCAAGCAAAGACTTTTTACGTCACGACCGAAGGTTGGCATAATTTTCTCACTTGGTCTGACGATGGCTCGTGGCTGTGGATAGACGGCCAGATAGTCGTCAATAACTATGGCCTTCACGGGCCTAAAACGGAATATGGATGGAAATACTTGAAACCGGGACCCCATTTCTTGGCATTTAAAATGTTTGAATGGCAAGGAGGGGCTTGCGCTGGTTATCAATGGCAGCAGCCAAATCAAACGAGTTACGGTCAAGTACCCAGCTGCGGTGCATTAGGAGCAACAAACGTTTGGGCTTTGGACACAACTAATTCCAATCCAGACTCAAATGATCCAAACACCATTTACCCGGCTTATTTTATAGGAAGTATTTGGTGGAACGGCACCCGGACCACTACGGCTCCATTGGGAAGGAATGACTACTTTTATATCGAGCAAATGCGATATTTCTGGGCGCCTACCACCGGAAAATACGAGTTCAAGACTGGCTCGGATGACGGTTCTTGGTTATGGGTGGATGGCCGATTGGTAGTTAACAACGGCGGTAAGCACGGATACAAAGAAGCCACTGGCTCAATCAATCTTACTCAAGGCATGCATCTTCTATGGTTTAAAATGTTTGAGTGGGATGGTGGCCAAGAATATATGTATCAATATAAAAAGCCAAATAGCACCGTTTGGGAATACATTCCTTAACCGTTTTTAAAGAAACAGCAGAGGTCGCCTGATACTTTTCGCCGGCCTCTGCTGTTGATTGATAAGTTTAAATGGAGATAATCAAGAAATGGATACGAAATCTATTCTCATATTCGCCGCGCTGATTCTAGTTCTCTCGTGTTTTTGCGCATATGCCCGACCGCACACTCCTTGGATCTATGGCATTCACGATTGGAATGCAGGCGCTGCAAGTCTTTTCCGTCCTTACGACGCGTCAAACGGATACAATGTAGGCTGGACAGTTCAGAACATACTGTCAAGTGACACTCACTGGGAAAACACGTTCAACACTATTGCTAATACAGACCATCTAACGATAATATGCCGAATCAACTGGGGAGGGTCATGGCACCCAACCAGAAAGACTACGGTTCCTATAAATGATAATGATTGGACTACGTTCACCGAGGAGTGCAAGGCTCGAATTAGGCAACTTGGTCCGTATTGCAATATATTTATTATCGGAAACGAAATGAATCTCCCTGAAGAGGGAAGCATTCCTGCCGACTACTATGCTGCAAAGTTCAAGCCTTTGCGCAAAGCTCTTAAGGAGGAGTTCGCAAGGTCAGTTTCCAAAACGGCCAGTTGCCTCATTATTCCGGGTGCGATTGCACCCACGGAGTGGGATACAACTAACGAAGGATGGGGACGAAGAGACTTGAATTACTGGTGGAGACTTGTATGCGATCTCAAAAGTGAGGTCGATGGCTGGGCGCTTCATACATACGGAATAGATTCAAAGCCGGAAGATGACCCTCCAATGACAGGTTTTCATCAGTATAGGCAGTTTTTAGACCTGCTCAAGCAGCCCGGCGCGCCGAAACACGCATCTAAGCTGCCTGTCTATATCACCGAAACTAATTGGCAAGATAATAATTGCAATAATGTTTATACGAAAGGTTTTATACCCAGCGCTTACTACGATGTTTGGTTTTATAACCAGACTGCCGCACAAAAAGTTGAAAGCCTTTGTTGGTTCGTTTATAAGCAGGGTATCGGTTGGGACGGATGTTCTTTGGAATGGGGTAGAAACCATACCGGTACAGGGATGTATCAGGCATACTTGGATTTTTGTACTACGGCCGGCGGTAGCGCCGAAAACCAAGGAGAGGAGTTCAATTTCTGCTGGACAGTGGATACATCCCAGACCAATACCGATGCAAAATGGAGATCTTCCAATTCAATAGACATCGTTGAAGGCACTTATTTAGGCGCTTTCAGCTGGGATGGCCGCGATATCAATTATCTTACTAATGGACCAGTTGGCATGCGCGTCTCAGATAACTGGATAATATGGGGCGCAAAAGTCTTTTGGTGCCCTGTTGACGGCGATTATTCTTTCATGATCACCTCTGACGACGGCTCTTGGGCCTGGATTGACTGTCATGAATTAGCCAACTCCGGTATTCACGGAGCACAATCGGCAACACTGACAAAAAGAATGCTTGCGGGTCCACACTTCTTTATATATAAAATGTTTGAAAAAGACGGCTATGCATATACAGGTTACAAATGGCTCAAGCCCGGCGACAGTAGTTACACAATATTGCGCGATGACGGAGTCATCGGCAATGCTTATGTTTGGAAACTGCCCAGCTATACGGATAACGTGACCAACCCGTTGAACTTTGCACCCACCCAATATGCCGGCAGCATATTTTGGAATGGTGAATATATAAACGACGATTATCTATGTGGATGTGCCGACTATTACCTTATCGATCACGTTCGGGCTTTCGAGGCACCGATAACAGGTTATTATGAGTTCAGGACAGGCTCTGATGACGGATCTTGGCTGTGGATAGACGGTGAATGGGTAGTAAACAATGGTGGTGTCCATGGATTTAATTATGCTACCGGCCAAAAGTTCCTTAAGGCGGGGATGCACATTCTGTATTTCCGAGGATATGAGCGCCACGGCGCTAATGCCTTCTGTTACCAATGGAAGAAGCCAGGAGATTACGATTGGTCTTACGTTGACATCGATGACCCAACTCTGCCACAGCCACCTCCTCCCGTTACACCACCACCTCCTCCACCACCTGATAACGAGCCGTTCATAAAGAGCCTTTTCGTTAGTAAACCCTCATTTGCTTTGGAGCCTGTGCTTGTTGCAAATGATCGTCACGTTTATAGCATATCGCTGACCTGCGCTAGTTATGATGGATATAACGACATAGCTTTGATGGAACTCATTTTCAATACAAACAGCTATGAACCGTCAGCACGAGGTAGGCTTGCTTGGGGGCGTGACAATAGTCTGACTTGCCTCAAGCGCAACTATATTTATACAAGCAACTGGGGGGCAACTGGAGGAGGCGCATGGGCGTACTGCACAAACGGCGCCTGGGGTTGCAACTACATTAGCCCTACAGGTTGTTCTACCACTGTGTCAGGAGCTGCAACTGGCGGATATGGGGAACGCACAGTTACTTGGTGGTTTAGAGTAAAGCCAAACTGGGCGTCCGTAGGTCCCTCAGGTTTAGGTGGGAATAATTGGGCAGCAATGTATGTTTGTGACAATAATACAAACTCGACGTGGAAAAAGGGATGGGAATTTAATTTCCCAGTACAAAATTCCACTAAAATATTCAGGATTATGCCACAGACCCGCATTGTAAAGAATGATTTCTTCGATGCTGAAGGCAAGTCTGACTTCGCCCTAATATTTGCCGATCCAAGCACTTCCAACCTATACTACAACTGGTGTATTTTGAGAAGTACGACAGATTTCAACCAATATGTAGTTAAAACATACGGTAGAGGTATGTATAACGATGTGCCGCTATCGGGTGACTATGATGGCGACGGAATCAGTGACATAGTTGTATGGCGGTCCGGTGCACCAGCTCGTTTTTATGTGTGCAAAAGCAGTTCAGAATATGACCAGAGTATGCAATTTGATTGGGGAACATCCGGAGACGTCCCAATAGTCTGCGACATCGATGGCGACAAGATCACCGATTTCGCTGTTTGGCGACCTGGTAACCAAGCCAAGTTTATAATTCGTCGCAGTTCCGATGGCGCAAATATCACACTGAATTGGGGAGTGAACGGTGATAAACCATTGACGGGAGACTGGGACGGAGACGGAAAATCGGACCTTTGCGTTTATCGACCGGGTTCTCCATCGTGTTGGTATATACTTCAAAGTTCTAAGAACTTCAGCCAATCTAGCGGACAATATAAGACAGCCTATTTTGGCGAGCTGCAATACAACGATCAGCCAATCGTAGGAGACTTTGACGGTGACCGTAGGTCTGACTTTGCGGTTTACAGACCATTATCGTCATCTATGTGGTATATTGTAAAAAGCAGCAACGGTCAAGTCATATCTGTCCAGGCTGGTTCATCGACAAATCAAGCAGTTCCACTTTCTGCCGATTTTGATGGTGATGGAAAAACAGATGTAGCGGTGTGGCGCAGAGCGAGTCCATCTACGTTTCACATTAAGACCAGCGCAAGTAACTTCACTAACCTGATCTCACGAGCTTTTGGAACCCCAGATTATTTCCCTGTGTCAATGAGTGGCGTGAACCCGTTCCACTACTAATCTAACAAAAAAGCCCCGGCGCATAGCGCCGGGGCATCTTCAAAAGCAAAGTTCTTTCATTCAATGAGGATTATCCACTATTCCTGGACTTGTTATTGAATCTTTGCATACCAACGTAGCTAACTTCTAAATCTTCGTTCAAATGTTGAGTTAAAAATTGTCAGATTAACAAATGTAAGGCAACTGTTAGGTGTAATGAGTGACCTAAGAAGTGGGTCATCAATATGCTACGCAAGGTCGAGATTTTGACTGCGAAGCTGGAGTCGATGATCTTCTCTGCCGGATAACTTTTTTCCTCTATACTAACTAAATATCGTAAATGTTCCAGACTTGCTCATTTTAAAGCGAAAAGTATTCGAGCGGGTCAATCAGCAGCTAGGAAAATAAGAAGTATATTATGCAGTTTCAGCGTTTGCAATTTACGTCTACTTATGTAATTTTAATCAATTATCGTTAAGCTTTGGCGAAGGACGCCTTTTTCGGGAAAACCCATATGCCGGTCTCCAGATATTCGAGTGCAATAGATGGCCTAAAAATTATGTGACCGTTTTTCTCCTTAAATAAAGAACCCTGAGCCTCGAGCAAACCCTTAGAGGAAAGGAACTGGGGAATCGTCAGATCTGTTGTGATGCCGCCAGCTGCCACTATTTCGAGTTCTCGACAACCATCAGGCTGCAAACAGGTGACACTAACTATTAATTTCTCTTCGAGTTCCCTTGCATATACCAAAATGGGGCCAGCTTTCCTGACGAATAAATCAATGATTCCCCTACCCGCCCATTTCACCATCGATTCGATTTGGACTTTTCGGTCCCAATTTCTAAATCCTGCTTGATGCATTCCTCCATTGTGATGAGTGGCAAGTACCGCAACTCTTCCGCCTATTTCATTTTCATAAAGTATTGTAGCGGGAGTTAGTTCCTGCCTCTTGGGGTCCATGAAAACTGAAACGACTATAGCTTCATCGAGACATTGCAGTTTTTCGAATAAGCAAGGATATGAATATCCATAAGTAGTGGTCATTATGCCATTGCTCGCAGGCTGTTTGAACCCAGACAGCAGGATTTTTTCACTTGAAGCGGCAGTATCCAAGTTACTGAAACATCCTATTGATTCCACCCCAATCAAATGCGAATAGCCCATTTCGGTTAAAGTCCTGACTGCGACCCCGTCCAAAACAACACCGCCGCCTAAAATGCTTTGTATTTCTTTTGGGCTAAGAGCCCTCCATACTTGTCCAAATCCTATATTCACTCGATGCCTTTCGAAACAGATCGGCAGTCCCAACATAGCTATGCTGCTAAGTCCGTCTAAAGTGTTTTCAACCAATTCCGAGATTTTTTCCCCTTTATACGTACGAATGCAAGCGGATAAATCATTTCGCCTAATAACTCCCACTCCTCTTTCAATTCCTTCGGGTGGACAAACTTCGGCAATACTATTCCAATAATTTAAGTTCCGCTTGAGCATTTCCCCATATGCTGGTTCAAGATCGCTTCTGTTTCCCACGAAATCATATAGTTCCAAGGTGATATTTTTATGGCCTGAAACTATGCTTGTGGTAATTTGCATAGCTGTTTCGAGAGAGGATTTTGAAAAAATTGTAAATGGAATGTTCTCGATTTCCGGACAAGCCGTAGTATCCGTTGGATAACAAGAACTCGTTTCTTTTAAGGCTAGAAAGCCGGTAACGTAGTCTCTTGGCGAAGCATCAGAATACGGGCCATAATGAGGACGGGCAATTGGTTTGTGAGGGCCTGATAGGGCTTGCATCAATTCATACCACTTACGGCCTTCAGCTGAATGGTTGGCAGCAAGACTCGTCATAAGCCCTATTCGTGTTTCAGGGCTTACTTCGTGAACGGCTTTTTGGATTGAGGCAGCCGCATTCACCATAGACCAACCGAGAATCTCCAGCCAAACTTTTCTTTCCTTGGACGGTTCTCCTTTGGCCAAAATCGCCGATACCAATTCTTGCCGCGTATATTCTCGATTCAAAGCTTTTGAGACTTCTTGCAGGTGAAGATCACAAAAACAGCCGCCCCATTCCAAAGGTAAATGGTTATGATATCTAAAATCATCGTCGACCCAAATAATGTGCGGTTTGCTAGAGGCATATATAGCATATGTCTGAGAAATGTGTTCCAACCATTCTTTGCAAAGCGGACAAGGCGTGGATGTCGATTCAACCCCATTTTGGTCGGTCATCCAAGTCCATTCGGGAAACAATAGATTTGTATTCCGGCCGCGATCCATATGGTTCAGGGTGGCCCAAACATTTATAGACATTTTTATATAGAACTCCTGAAGCCTCAATCGAGCCTCTTTAAGAAGTTCAGCATATTGCCTCACCCTTTCCAGCGGCAAGATTCCCTCTGAAAACTCTTCGGGGTTAACCATAAATATAACTTCATTAATGCCGTGTTTTGGGCAAAAATCCTGAAGTTCAGAAATCATATTATCAAAATCCCATTCAGGAATCACCCTTCGCAGCATTAAATTGAGGTTTTCAGGAAAGTTTTTCATCAGAGTATCAACCGACTTATTACTCACTTCTCAATCAATTAATGTTTTCAGCGGCAACCAGCCTAAACGAGCCAGGTTTTATTCCAAATGAAATCCATCCGTCAGATAATGAAAGCCCTTCATCAGTCACTGCATCGCGAACCGTAAAGCCATCACGAAGACCTAATTTTGCTTCGTCAATGTTTATTTCCGCTCTTGATTTCGTTTCATTTGAATTAAAACAAACCAACAACAAACCCTGGTTTTGTTTAGCGTAAGCGCTAATCAACAGGCCTTCAGGCTTTGCGTTTTTTAATATAGAATCCGATTTCCAGTAAGGTATCCACTCCGAGCCTTCAACACCAAAGGAGTCAAAAGCTTTCCAGATGTCACTTTGATCAAAAATATTCCAAGGCATAAGAACATCGTGAACAAGCGCTATTCCCCGATTATAATCCCGGCCATAAACGGGATCCTCGCTAGGCAAAACGTAACAGGGGATGCCGAAGTTATGCCCACACATTTCGGCTCGAAGAGCCTCGAGTGGCAACTCCGAAGTTGCCGCTCTTTTCTTTGACAATAAATGCTCACCGTCCAAGTAGGCATCGGAGAAACTTAGCACTGGAAGCAATATACAAGCTGAAGTATGCGAAACAAAGAGTGTCTCTCTATTCTGGCTTTGACAAATATGGTGAAATTTTTTCATCATTTCCCTTGACTGGAATATTGCTGCCGTCGGCCTCAAAATTCCATCGGAGTCAAAATAACCACAGCCATGTTCCATATTGGTGCACGGAAGAGGGACTGCAAGCCCGTCCGTGTAAATGCCATCTATTTGGTATTCGTTGAATAATTTTTCGAACTCATCAATCAACAAGTTAGGATACGGAGTGTTGCAGCACATTATATGCGCCCTTTGAAGCGGCTCTTGGGTTTCGTATTTTCCTCTATCGTAAACATACATTTTCTCAGGAGGGCCTATACGCCAACTAGGATCATATTCCGAAGCTAATTCCGACAAATATACACCCGTGTATGGTATTAGCTTCATATCCTTTTCGTGGACAGATTCAAGCAAAGATTGAAAACTATCGGGGAAATATGGCCGGGCTAAACTTTGCAATCTAGACCACCATTCGTGAAACCCAAGAAAGCGCGCCCCGGCTTTCTGCAATTCATCTAGCCAGCTTGGAGAATCTTTAATAGCGGGCTTGCCATTTTTCAATGGGTGTGAACTAAACCTATGGTGTTCCATGCCCCATTGGGCTTGATGGTTATAATGCCAGGTTCGATATTTTTTAGTGAAAGGCTTCACTGGACTCGCTATCAATCCAAATGTGAAACGAAAAGAGCTTTCAATTTCTGTTTCGGTTAGAATGTTGATTTTTAATTCTGTCTTATTAGCCTTCTTCTTTATTACTATTACTTTATTGCGACCTTCGGGTATCCAGCCTTCGTCACTTTCAGCGAACCACTGCAGACCAATATCATCGTTTCCAATCCATATATGAAAAGTAAAAGGCAGTTCAAGCCCCTCCTGAGGCAATATGCCTGAGTTAATGTCCCATTCGGGTTCCCACCATACCATTTGAGTTGGATAATAATGGAAAAGAGTGGCAATCTCAGAAACGAACGGTATTATCAAATCCAAGCAATCGATCTTCGCTGAGTTGTTGGCTGAAATTTCGACATCAAACCTCAGCAAGCCATCAAACTCAGCGCTGATTAGTGTCGATGATTTTAGATTTTGTCCGATCTTGCAGCAGTTTTTTATTCTCACGAGACCCGGCTTAATTTCAACAGTTTCACACGATACTTCAGTCTTTTCTAGATTTTTAGAGCCTGCTAAAATACGCAATTCAATTGGTTCTGCTAATAGTTCATTATTTTGGGATTTAATGGACGCAGGAAACAAGCTATCAATACGATACTCTCTGCCATAGCAGGACAATATTCGCTGTTGGTTGTTCCATTTCAGAGGGATCCAAGGTTCAGGTACTTCTTCTGAATAAAATGGTTCACTTCCAAAGCCTTTGGCAAAACTGCCGGCCGATTGTATTTTTGTCACAGCAATCACTCCAATTACGATCTATACTATAGATGGTATATACATCGTGAAACGACTTTGAGGTTAAAAGCTCAAACGTGCAACTATCGGTTCTTTTGTCGTTAATATGGGAATGCTTATAAGAGAATAATATTGCGTCAGGCGAGATGGTAACAATCCTGGGTTTGCTTCGCATATCTTCAGAACCAGTTCACATTCGCGGGAGAGCAGACCTGTTCACTTTCATTTCCATATAAAGAATCCCCATCTCGCTCATAGAGGGGATAGCAATTCGGCAAAACCGAAACATTGGATCGTTCTTTCTCAGTTAAGCCACCTTCGAGTTTTTCGATTTTCAATATAGAGTCGCCTTTAAAGTATAAAGCGTAAGTCTCAAATGGATAAGCACCGTGTTGAATAGTATACTCTTCGGTTTGTTGTTCGTATGGAAAATCAATTTCTAAAATATCACCTGCTTTTAAATCTTTTATACCGAGCTGTTTTTGTTTTGTTTCAGCATCAATCGAGATTTTATTCAACAATGCATAAATGTTATCCGACGAAATCCATTGTGGTATTCTTATTTTTAAGTCGCAGTTTTTCTTTATAACGATTTTAATTTGAATGACTTGATTAAAGTCATCGCTGTTAACATGTAAATCGGCCTCAGGAGTTCTTCTATTGAAAAATAGATTGACCTTTAATTCATTGTTATTAAATGTGATGGTTTGGCTCCACGCAAGGTATAAAGCACGCAATCCAGCCGGACCGCAACAGTTTTGGAAAAGCCTAGGTCTATTCAAATAATGAAATCCCGCTTCCTTTGTTTGGCACCATTTAGGATTGAATACCGGCGTCAACCCAAATAATTGATTAAATGCACTCCATCCTGCGAATGCGCCGAGCATTCTCTGCGCCACCCTATCGCTAATTGAAAGGTCATCTCGCATGCCGGCGACGGTCTTAGGCGACCAATTCGTGTGGCTTACTTGGCTTTCTATCAAGTGGTTTCTAACTACCCTTTCCGCAGCTTGCCATTTATTGGAGTCTCCTTCCGATGCTAGAAGCAGTGTTAGATCCAAATAGTCCATAATTGCGCAAGTTTCACTTCTGAAAACGCCTCCGTGAGTACCTAAATATTCGGGCACAAACCCAGCTGCTCCAGATTTTTTGTAAGCAAAGTCCCAAACCTTTTTTGCCTTTTCAATCCACTCTGAACGACCTGATTCTTTACCAGCAACGACAAGCCCTGCGGCAGTTGCGAGTCTAGAATGGCAGTGATCATCGAACTCGCCATTTGGTCCAAAGACACTGGTTTTTTCGAATACGTATTTAGCCAAATCAACGGCTAAATCTTTCGCGGGGCGATATCCCGTTAAATCAAAAACTTTCATTAATGGACGAATTAAAGGTCCTACGAAATAACCACAATCGAAGAAAACATTCTTCCAACTACCACCCGACCATTGAGAGCCCGGAATATATCTGTAGCCATCTTGATTTTCACATAAAGAAATCAATCCATCCGTTAAACGTATAGAGGCATCAGCAAATAAATCGTCGTGAGTTGCCGAATAAGCACTACACAGCGCATATAACACTCTGCCTTGATCGAAGATTTCTGCTGATTTAGTGGAATACAAGGTTTCAGGCCGATAGCTTAATCCATCTGATTCAAAATAGCTGAAAAGCAGCTCTTGCAATCGGTCTTGATTTGCGGGAAAATCGCCGAAGATGTCTTTAATCATATACCCAGCTTCCCAATACCTTGCTGTCAGGTCTCCAAAGTCTGGCCAGTCGTGCCACATTTCTAAAGGATTTCCCCAAAAAACATCAAAATATGGCTGGCCGGTAAGTGGATCTGTAGTATTTTCTATGAAAGACTTGGATAAAATGGTCCGAGTTTTAAAATCAACCATTCCCGACAAAGACCTTTGCAATTCTTGCTTTTCAATCATTTATTTAACTCCAAAAAGGCAATAATAGTCTATGCGAAATAACTATTAGTATCCGAATGAAAAGTTTGTAAAAAATATGCTTGACTCAATTTCATTTTTGGCTTGCCAAATGCATAAATTAAAAATCATATTGAATCAGGCGATCGGTAGCCAATAATCTCTCAAATACGCTTAAGAAATTCAATCACTCTTTTCAAAGACATTAACAACAAATAACTCAAAATAATGAGGCAGCGCTAAGCTTCCGCTGCCTCAAAAGCAAACAATTAGAACTTTTTGGTTATTTCACATATTCTCGGGACGGGTCACGCATAGATATGGGCCACCATTGGTTGTAAGGCATGCTTTTGATGTGGCCGTCTACAAACAAAACCATCAAAAGTCCGCCTTCTCTAATAACACTCTGGTTGGTATAAATCATGCCTTTTGTATGGTGCCAAGGCATTGCATCGTTGCAAAGTGTAATCTTGCTGGGCTGTTTAACCATAGAGCTTCGCAAACCGGCAAGCCACGTGTAGGCTTGCGGAGTGGAATAATAACCTTCCGGAGGAACTGTATTAAACTCGCCTTCTTCTATCCAGTCTGGCCAGTAGCCTCTATACATGTAGCTTGTTCCGCAAAATTTGAAACAACTTTTAATGCTCGGCGGGAAACCGAAATCTGCTGGGCACGCAAAAACTTTTTCATTTTTTATGTATTTGGTTGTTTTAACGTCGTTTCGCCCTCCAGTGCCCAAAACATCCCGAAGATTTCGGGTGTTGCCACCGCTCCAAACAACATATTCCGTTGCCCAAGGGAATCTATCGTCATTGTCTGACATGTACAGGCTTATACCCTTGAATATTTGATTCAAGTTGGAAGCGCAAGAAGCTTCATGGGCTTTATTCCTAGCCGAAACAAGCACTGGAAAAAGGATGGCAGCCAATATGGCTATTATTGCAATTACTACCAATAGTTCGATTAATGTGAAGCCCTTTTTCATTAAACAACCATTCCTCTCGAAAGATCTTTAATTCTGAGGCTGTGCTGAAACCAACATCCACTTTCATTTTAGGCAAAAAGCACTTGAATGTCAATATTTTTTTCTGCTAAAAATTAATTATTTTAATGAAATAATTCTTCATTTATATCATTTTTGATTAACTATCCAGAATTACAGCTAGCATCTGCGTTGGAGCTTACTAAAATCCAACAACAATATTGGCAATCCAATTATTTATATTTTCAGTCTAAAATAATTATTGACATCAGATATTCCAATTGTTAGAATCTGTCAATTCTAAAATATTTGGAATTA
>FWPV01005999.1_pt1 | contig 23730 bp, 20 predicted proteins | sample 2228371 | NCBI WGS metagenome assembly FWPV01 (sample SAMEA103939776, study PRJEB20133) | metagenome | reverse complement strand
CGCCGGCCGCCGCTCGCCGCCGCACGCGGCAGCGCCGCGCCACGCCGCCCGGGCAAAGGCGCCCAAGAGCCACAGATAGGCCGCTGCCGCAGGCACGCCTCGCTCCGCGGCCAGCTGCAGCACGTTGTTGTGCAGGTGCGGCACCCGCCAGCGCGGTGCATCGTCGCGCCGGTAGAGGGGGTAGACCTCCCCGACCATGTCCAGTCCGACCCCCGCCCAGGGGTGGTCGCGAACCATCTGCACCCCCGACAGGAGCATGCACAAGCGATCGTAGTTGGCTGGTTGGCGCAGGTCGACGGTGGAGATCGCGCGCTCCACCACGGTCCGCGGTAGCGCCACCCAGAGGACCACGGCGGCCAGGGGGTAGAGGAGCAGCAAGCGGCGCCGCCACAGCACGGCGAGGAGGAGCAATCCGGCCCCCATCCCCACCCAGGCGTTGCGGGTAAAGGAAAGGAAGAGCGCCACGACCGCGAGCGCTGCCGGCACGGCCAACCAGATGCGTCGCCGCTCGGCGAGGACCAGTTCGGCGACGAGGACGAGGACGACGAGGAGCAGCCATCCCGAATAGGTCATGTAGTGGGAGAGTGGGCCGCGAATCCGGTGCTCCAGACTGTCGGCCCCCAGCCGATACTCGAGGATCCCCCACACGGCGAGGACGCCGCCGGCACAGGCGAGAGCCACCACCAGCCGCGCCCACCAGCGTTCGTCCACCAGCGCGGCGGCCAGGGGCACCAGGGCGAAGACAGCCAGACGGGGGATTTTGCCGAGACTGGCCGTGGGGTCGAGGGAGGCGAGGGCAGCGACGACGGAGAGCAGCGCGAAGACGATGATGGGGGGCAGAAGCAGAGCGGCCCGCGGCCGCAGGGCGAGCTCACCGCGCCGCAAGGCCCACCACCCGAGCGCCAGGGTCACGACCAGGAGCACGTTGGCGAGGGCGAGGCGACACGAGAGCGCTGCGCTGCCGACGAGCACCGCCGCAGCGAACGTGGACACCTCGGCCCTCCCGACGCGGCGCGTGGCCAGCAACGGCGCGTCACTCTCCGGTGGGCAGCGCCTCGTCCACAAGCATCACCGGGATATCGCTCACGACGGGGTAGGTTTTCTGGCAGGAGAGGCAGCGCAACCCTTCCTCGACCACCGGCTCCTCGTCCCGGAACTTGTCTCGGTACCTGGCCACGAGCGCCTGCGCGGTCTTGGAGGGCAAGGGAACCACCTCCAGGTCCCCCTTGCAGGCGGGGCAGACGAGAATCTCGAGCAGTTGGGGATCTACCGCCATGGTGGCCTCCCGCTGCGCATCGTAGCACGGGGTTGTCGGAGGGGCGGCGCTGCGCCAAGATGGGCTCATGCGGGTGCTCCACCTGGTGGCGGCGCGGCGCTTCACGGGAGCGGCGGCCACGGCCTTGCAAGCCGTCCAAGCCCTGCGCGCCTCCGGTGTCGAGTGCCACCTTGCCTTCACCGCCGGCGACAATCTCGAGGCTCGCCTGGCTGGCTGCGAGTGGAGCCATCCCCACCTCAGGAAGGTCGCCCGGCCGAGGGACCTTGCCGCGTCGGTGCGCGCGGTGCGGCGCCTGGCGGCGAGGGCGGACCTCGTCCACGTCCATCTCCCCCAGGACCACCTGCTGGCCGTGGCAGCAGGCGTACCCACCGTGGTCCGCTCCATCCACCACCCCGCCCACCTCGCCCCCAACCCGTACTACCGCCTCCTCCTGCGCGGAGTGCAGGCCCTCGGCCTCGCCAGCGCCAGCATGGCCAGGCTCGTGCCGCCGCGCCTCGGCCGCCGCGTGGCCGTGGGGGTCCTCCCCGTCGCCCTCGAACCCCGCTTCTGCCCGGGCGACGACCGGCCCGTGACCCGCAGACGGCTCGGCGTTCCCATCGACGCCACCGTGGTCGGCACCATCGGCAAGCTCGACGCGGGCCGAGGTCACGATTTGTTCATCAGGGCCCTGGGCCGCTGCCCGGGCGTGTGGGGGATGGTGATCGGTCACGGGCCCCTCGCCGGACGCCTCGCCTCGCTGGCCCGCGAGGTGGGCGTCCAGTCTCGACTGGTCTGGCCCGGCTACGTGGAGGAGGGTCTGGAGTCCCTCTACCGGGCCATGGACCTCTTCGTCTTCCCTGCCGCCGGTTCGGACTGGGCCCACCGCGCCATCGCCGAGGCGGCCGGCTGCGGCGTGGGCGCGCTGGCGGCCGACCTCCTCGGCGTGCGGGACCTGGTGACGGCGGGGGTCACCGGCGACCTCTTCCCCCCCGGCGACAGCGACGCCCTGGCCGCGCTGATCGCCGACTGGGTCAGCGCCCCCGGCCGCTGCCGGGAGGCTGGCGCGGCAGCCGCCGCCCGGGCCGCCCGCGAGTGGACCCCGGCGCACCTCGCGACCGCCTGCCTCGAGCTCTACCGGAACGCGGCCTCGCGCGGCGGCACCCGCGCTGACCCAGGGGGTTCCTAGCCAGCGGTGCGGCCTCCACACCAGCGAGGCGGGGCTGCCTCGCGGGGGCGTGGGGGGACTTGACACGACCGATGGCCGGCGGTAGATTGGCACAAGAAACATTCCGAGCGTTCGGTTTGTTGCCGACACGCAGGGGATGAGGTGAGATCGCCGGTGCACGCGGGAAGATGCCAGCTGCTAGCGACCACGAGCCTTGCGCCCGCGGTATCGATGGGAAGAACCGCCTCGCCGGCTGCGGCGAGGTGATCGTGGCAGGGCGCCCAGGCGCCCGGGAGGAAACCATGCGTGGATGCGTCTTACGACACTCCAACTCGCGGCCAGGAGCCCTGCCGGCTGCGGCCGGCGCGCTCGTCGCGCTGCTCCTGGCCATCTCGCCGGCGTTGGGTCAGGTTGCCGACGCGGTGCTCGACGTGCAGGTGGTCGACGACCACGGGGGACCGCTCCCCGGCGTCACCATCACCGTCACCGGGGTCGGCACCGGCTGGGAGCGGGCAGCCGTGAGCGACACGGCGGGGATGGCCCGGATCGTTGCCATCCCCCCTGCCGTGTACAACGTTCGTTTCGAGCTCTCGGGGTTCACGACGGTGGTCCAGGAAAACCTGGCCCTGCGGGTCGGCCAGACGGCGCGACTGGTCGCCACCATGAAGCTGGCCCCGACCGAGGAAGTGACCGTCACCGCCGAGGCGCCCATGGTGGACGTGCTGAAGACCGACGTGTCCACCAATATCACCCCCGAACAGATCCGCGACCTGCCCGTCGCCGAGCGCGACTTCCAGAAGTTGGCCTTCATCGCTCCCGGCGTGCAGCGTGAGCGCGGCGGGTTCCGCTTCATCACCAACGCGCCGGTCCTGGGCTCGGGCGGCAACGCGAGCCAGGCCACCATCATGGTGGACGGCGTGGACCTCACCGATGCGGCTCTGGGTCTGGCCCGTACCCGCTTCTCCCAGGACGCCATCCAGGAGTTCCGCGTCATCACCAACCGCTTCGACACCGAGATCGGCCAGTCCGCGGGCGGTGCCCTGTCGGTGGTCACCAAGTCGGGCAGCAACGACCTGTCCGGCAGCGTCTTCGGCTTCTACCGCGGCGACTCGCTCCGGCGCCAGGGGAAGTTTGAAACGGGCAGTCAGGATTTCACCCGCTACCAGACGGGCTTCACCCTCGGTGGTGCCTTCGCGCGCGACATCTCTCACTACTTCCTCTCGTACGAGTACATCAACGAGGACAACATTGCCCTCTTCCGCCCGCAAGGGGCCTTCGTCGACCAGGCTGCCGACATCGAGCACCCCTTCACCCAGCACCTCTTCCTCGGGAGCTTCGACAAAAGGATCGGCAACGAGCAGACCCTCCAGGCGAAGCTGGTCCTCGAACGGTACCGGGAGGACAATTTCCGGGTCGGCGGCGTGGCCGACCGGGCGAGCGGCATGAAGCTCAACCGGGACAACTGGAACCTCGCCCTCGGCCACACCTGGGCCCTTGGCGGCAACAAGCTCAACAGCCTCCACCTGCAGCTCGGTCGCAAGAACTTCGACGAACCCAACAACTCCACCGCCATGGCCGAGTACTTCACCTTCGGCACCACCCTGGTCACCGGCGCCAACATCGTGGGCGACCAGGAGATGACCGGTGACTACATCGAGCTGCGCGACACCTTCCACCTGTTCGTCAGCGGTGCCTCGTCGAGCCACGACGTCAAGTTCGGCGGCTCCATCCAGAAGGTGAAGGAGGACTGGTACTACCCGGTCTTCCCCACCGGCGCCTTGTACTGGGCCAACGACACCCGAACCCTTCCCTTCTACTACTTCTACGCCGTGGGCAACCCCCGCACCACCGTGGACACGATGCTCTACGGCGTGTTCCTCCAGGACGACTGGCGCTTGAGCCGCAACTTCACCGCCAGCCTCGGCCTCCGCTGGGACTACGACACCGACGGCAACAACCCCGACTTCACCCACCCGGTGGCGCCGGAAAAGCGCAAGACCGACAAGAACAACTGGCAGCCGCGGCTGTCCTTCGTCTGGGATGTCAACGGCAACGGAACGAGCGTCCTGCGGGGCGGCGGCGGCAAGTTCACCGGCCGCTACCTCCTCGTGCCGTCGTTCATCGAGCTGCAGCAGAACGGCATCACCGGCCGCACCATCTACACCCGCATCAACGGCCTCTTCCTGGGCCTGCCGGCAGCGTTTTGGATGAACCCCGCCGACCCGCAAAACACGGGCCTCCTCCTGCCGCCCAACATCGCGCTGCTGGCGCCCAGCCTCGAGGCGCCGGAGGCGACCCAGGCGAGCCTCGGCTTCACCCAGAAGCTCGGTACGAGCGGCCTGTTCTTCGACTTCGAAGCGGTCTACGTGGAGGGGAAGAACGAGATCATCATCCGCGACATCAACTGGAGCGGTAACGCCACCCACACCCGCCCCTACGCGGCGTACACCCAGATCAACCAGTACACCAACGAAGGGCACTCCAAGTACAAGGCGGTCACCGGCAGCCTCAACGGCACCCTCTCCGGCGGCCACCTGCTCACCTTCTCCGTGACCTGGGGCGACAAGAAGAACATCTCCGACGACTTCTCCCCCGCCCTGGTCGACTACCCCTCCGACCCCGCCGACATCGAGGCGGAGTGGGGGCGCAGCCGGGCCGACGAGCGGTGGCGGGCGGTCCTCTCGGGCGTCTTCCGGCTGCCCTGGGATGTGATCGTGGCCCCCATCTACGAGTACGGCTCCGGCCAGCCGTGGAATGCGCGCCTCGGCTACGACTACAACGGCGACGGGCGCTTCAGCGACCGGCCGGCTGGCGTTCCCAAGTACAGCAAGGACGGGCCCGACTTCCGCTCCTTCTCGCTGCGCATCACCAGGGGGTTCGCCGTGGCGAGCGGCCGTCTCGACGTCATCCTCGAGGGTTTCAACCTGTTCGACAACACCAACTTCAACCCCGACTCGGTGGACGCGGCCATGTACCGTTCCGGTCCCACCGTCACCAACCCGACGGCGCCCTACGTGGCCAACCCGAACTTCGGCAAGTACTCGGCCACGCTGCCGCCGCGTGAACTCCAGCTCGGCCTCCGTTACTCTTTCTAGCAACGGCCCGGGGAGGGGGCATCGCCCCCTCCCCGGTCGGCAGGAGGACGCATATGGCCATCGAAACCGGACTTCGAGGGAAGGTCGTCATCGTCACCGGCGCTGCCGCCGGGATCGGTCGCGGCACGGCCAGGCGCTTCGCCGCCGAGGGGTGCAAGGTCGCCGCCTGGGACGTCAACGACCAGGCAGCCGATGCCGTCGTCGCTGAACTGCGCGCGGCGGGGGGCGACGCGGCGTTCTGGAAGGTCAACGTGGCCGTCGCCGACGAGGTGGCGAAGGCCACCGCCGCCGTGGTGGAGACGTGGGGTACCGTGGACGTGCTGGTCAACAACGCTGGCATCGTCCGCGATGCCCAGCTCATCAAGTGGAAGGATGGGCAGGTGGTCGCGTCTATGACCGATGAAGCCTGGGACGCGGTCATCGGTGTCAACTTGCGCGGGGTCTTCAACTGCACCAGGGCGGTGGTACCCCACATGATCGCAGCCGGCTCCGGCGTCGTCCTCAACGCCTCCTCGGTGGTCGGCCTCTACGGCAACTTTGGCCAGACCAACTACGTGGCGACCAAGGCCGGTGTCATCGGCATGACCAAGGTGTGGGCCCGCGAGCTGGGCCGGTACAAGATCCGCGTCAACGCCGTGGCACCAGGGTTCATCGCCACCGAGATCCTGCGCGCCATGCCGGAAAAGGTCCTCGACAGCATGGTGGCGCGCACCCCGCTGGGCCGCATGGGCGAGGTGGAGGACATCGCTAACGCCTACGTATGGCTCGCCTCCGACGCGGCGGCGTTCGTCACCGGCGCCGTTCTCTCGGTGGACGGCGGTATCGTCACCGGAACCTGAAGCCTTCTCGGCGGTGCACTGGGACGGGAGGGGAGGAGAGGCAGGGGCGCGGCGCGGAGGGTCTCGCGTGCCCTCCGACGGCGTCCCACCCGAGGGAGAGGATCATGACTCGATACGCTCGCATCGTTGCGACCGGTCGCTACGTGCCGGAACGCGAAGTCACCAACGACGAGCTCCGTGCTCGCTTCGATCCGATCGTGCCGGAGTTCGTCACCAAGATGGAGGAGTCGAGCGGCATCACGCGCCGTTTCTGGGCCCCGGAGGACTGGGCCACCTCCGACGTCGCCCTGCCGGCCGCCCGGCAGGCCCTCGAGCGGGCGGGGCGAAGAAGCGAGGATGTGGACCTCATCATCCTCGGCACCGACTCGCCGGACTACATCACCCCGGCCACCTCGGTGGTGCTGCAACACAAGCTTAAAGCGACCAACGCCGGCACCTTCGACGTGGGCTGCGCCTGCGCCTCCTTTCCCACCGGCCTCGCCTGCGCCGCCGGCCTGATCGCCACCAATCCCAACCTCAACACCGTCCTGGTGGTGGGGGTGTACCTGATGCACAAGCTCGCCAGTCCCGCCGATCCCATGATCTTCTTCTACGGCGACGGGGCCGGCGCTGCGGTACTCGAACCCGCCGACGAACCGGGCTTCGTGGCCGCGGCGTTCCAGGCCGATGGTGCGTACCACCGCCACTGGGGGATCTACGCGGGCGGCACCTTCGAGCCGGCCAGCGAGGACGCCGTCAAGGCCGGCCGCACCACCGTTCGCATGCTCGAGCGCTACCCGCCCGAGATCAACCACGAGGGGTGGCCGCGGCTGACCAGGAAGCTGGCGGCGGCAGGGGGCTTTGCCGTCAACGATCTCGACTTCATCATCTTCACCCAGGTCCGCAAGCCGTCCATCGAGCTGGTCATGGCCGACCTCGGCCTGCCCATGGAAAAGACCCATACGGTGATGGAGTCGTGGGGGTACACGGGGTCGGCGTGCATCCCCATGGCCCTCGACGATGCCCTGGCCAAGGGCAAGATCGGCAGCGGCGATCTGGTGGCCTTCGTCGGTTCCGGCGTCGGCTACAACCAGGCGGCCGCGGCGTTCCGGATGCCGTGAGGGCGGCACCGGCGCGGCGCAGCGAGCACACGATGCCGGCAATCGGGAACCTCGCTGTGTGCCCCAGTGGCAAGGAGGGCGGATGAAGGCGGTGCACATGGTCGTGATCGTGGCCGCGGCGCTCCTGGCCGTGGCCGTCGCCTGGGCGGCGTGGCTCTTCTGGCAGCGACCGCTCGCCGTCTACGCCTGGAAGACCCGTTGGGACTTGCGTTCCTCCGGTCTTCACCAACGCCTCGTCCCGTCGCCGGCCGGCCCCCAGTGCGTGTTTTCGGGCGGTAGCGGCCCGCCTCTCGTGCTCCTCCACGGCGCCGGCGATCAGGCGGGAAGCTGGTCACGGCTCGCCGTACCGTTGCTCCGCGAGCACACGCTGATCGTGCCGGACCTCGCCGGTCACGGACGCTCGCACCCGCGCCGCGGCCCCATCTCGGTCCAGCAGGTGCTGGCAGGGGTCGAGGCGGTCATGGCGGAGTACGCCTCCCGCGGCCCGGCCGTCGTGGTCGGCAACTCCCTCGGCGGGTGGATGGCCATGCTCGTGGCCCACCGTCACCCCGAGTGGGTGAAGCGCGTCATCGTCGTCAACGGGGGCGCCATCACCGGCACCAACGAAGAGGCCCGCATCCTGCCACGGACCCGGCAGGAAGCCCGCCAGGCCATGGCCCAGGTGCGCGATGCGGCAAGCCCAAAGATCCCCGACTTCGTCCTCGACGATGTGGTCCGCGAGGCACAGCGCGGTCCCCTCTCGCGCCTGGCCGCCAGCGCCGCCACCATGGGCAGTTTCACCCTGGACGGCAGGCTCGGCGAGATCGGACCGCCCGTCCATCTGGTGTGGGGCGAGTCCGACACCTTGATGCCCCTCGACTACGCCCGCCGCATGCTGCGCGAACTCCCCCAGGCGACCCTCGCCACCATCCCCCGCTGCGGGCATGTCCCGCAGGTCGAGTGCCCCGACAAGCTCCTCGCCGTGCTGCTGCCCCTCGTGGAGGCACCGTGAGGTGGCGGCGAGCCGTCGGGCGTCGTAGGTGTCGCTGGCCCCATGGGCAGGGCGGCGGTGGAACCGGCCACCCGTCGGCCGCGTGCCTCTCGCCGCTCGCCAGCGAGGTGTGAGATGCTCCACGGCGATCTTCTCGGCGAACGGGCACGGCTCTCCCCGGACAAGCTCGCCCTCGTCACCGTCCCCACCGGCGAGCGACTCACCTATCGCCAGCTGGATCTGCGGGCCCAACGCGCCGCCACCGCGTGGCGCGCGGCCCTGGGCCTCGCCAAGGGCGAGAGGGTCGGCCTGCTCTCCCACAATCGCCTCGAGTTCCTCGATAGCTTCTTTGCCGCAGGCAAGTCCGGCATCGTCCTCGTCCCCCTTTCCACCCGCGCCACCGCCTACGAGCTGCAGCACGTCGTCACCGATGCCGGTCTTTCCGCCTTGCTCTACGACGTCGCCCTCGCCGAGACGGTGGCCGCCCTCAAGCCCCTCGTCCCACTCGAGCGCTGGGTCGCCCTCGACCCACCGCCGCTGCCTGGCGACACCCTCTGGAGCGACCTCCTCGCCCACACCCCGACCCCCGCGCCCCGTACCCCCGTCTCCCCCGAAGATCCCTACTGCCTCCTCTACACGTCGGGCACCACCGGCAAGCCAAAAGGCGTCATCGTGCCGCACCGCATGGTGAGCTGGAACGCCTTCAACACCGTCTGCTGCTGGCAGCTCCGCGAGGACGACACCTCGCCCATCTTCACCCCCCTCTACCACGCCGGGGGGCTCGGGGCGTTCCTCACCCCGCTCGTCGCCATCGGTGGCACCATCGTCCTCCACCGGGGCTTCGACCCCACGGAGGTCTGGCGAACCATCGAGAAGGAGCGCTGCACCGTCGTCCTGGGCGTTCCGACCATCTGGAAGCTGCTCATGGAAGCGCCGGAGTTCGCCACCGTGGACCTCTCCCACGTGCGCTGGTTCATCTCCGGCGGTGCGCCGCTCCCCCTCTACATCATCGAGGCCTACCAGCGCCGGGGGGTGGTGTTTCGCCAGGGCTACGGCCTCACCGAGGTGGGGGTCAATTGCTTCGCCATGAGCAACGAGGACTCGGTGCGCAAGGCGGGCTCCATCGGCAAGCCGTTCATGTTCACCGAGGCACGGCTGGTGGACGAGGAGGGGAACGAGGTGGGGGTGGACGAGGTGGGCGAGCTGCTGCTGCGCGGCCCCCACGTCTGCGCGGGGTACTGGAACAACCCCGACGCCACCGCCCAGGCCCTCGACGGCGAGGGGTGGTTCCACACGGGCGACTCGGCTCGCCGCGACGCGGAGGGGTTCTTCACCATCGCCGGCCGCAAGAAGGACATGTTCATCTCGGGCGGCGTCAACGTCTACCCTGCCGAGATCGAGGGGGAACTCCTCCTCCACCCCGGCGTCCAGGACGCGGCGGTGGTGGGCGTGGCCGATGAGAGGTGGGGCGAAGTCGGCGTTGCCTTCGTCGTGCCCCGTGGCGAACCGACGCCGACCGCTGCCGAACTTACGAGTTTCCTCTCCGGGCGGCTCGCTCGCTACAAGCTGCCGAAGGAGTTCGTCCTCGTCGAGGCGCTGCCCAGGACCCCCTACGGCAAGGTGGTGAAGGGCGAGTTGCGGCAACGCTACACGAAGGAGCGCGAGGGCTCGGGGGAGCGGCCATGAACGGGAGCCACCGTGCCACCACCGGCCTTGCGTACCGCGTCGACGGCCGCGGCGACCCCGTGCTGCTCCTCAACGGCGGGCTCATGACCATCGCCTCGTGGGAGGGTGTCGCGGGGGTCCTCGCGGGGCGCTACCGAGTCATCCGCTTCGACTTCCGAGGCCAGCTCCGGTCGCCGGGGGTGCCGCCGCCGAACCTGGACGCCCACGTGGCGGACGTGGTTGCCCTCCTCGACCAGTTGGGCGTGCGCGAGGCACACCTCGTCGGCACCTCCTTCGGCGGCCAGGTCGCGCTCCTCCTCGCCGCCACCCACCCGCACCGCGTGCGCTCCCTGGTTGCCGCTACGGTGGTGGACTTCGCCCCGCCCAGCATGCTCGCCGCCTGCCGGGCCCTCGAAGCTCCAGCCGCGCGCGGCGACGGCGGTGCCATGTGGGACACCATGGTGTCCGTGGTGTACTCGCCGGCGTTTGCAGCCGCGCAGCGGGAGGAACTCGCCCGCCGCCGGGAGGGTTTCCTCACCCTGCCGTTGCCGTTTTTTGCCGGCGGGGTCGCCATCCTCCAGGCCATCGCCGCCATGGACCTCCGGCCGGCCCTCCCTGCCATCCGCTGCCCCACCCTGGTGATCGCCGCCGAGAGCGACGGCCTCATGCCCGCCGAGCGCACCCGCGCCGTCGCCGATGCCATCCCCGGCGCCCGCCTGGTGGTGGTCGGTGACAGCGGCCACGCCCTGGTGGTCGAGAAACAGGACGAGTTCGTGAGGACCGTCGTCAAGTTCCTACAGGAAAGCTGCACGAACGCCGTGGTAGGCTCACGGTGAGCGCAGATACGCGGCTTTGGAGGAATCATGAGAAAACCCGTCTACATCGCCTCGTACCACCAATCGAAGTTCGGCAAGCTCATGGATATGAGCCTTCCGGACATCGTCGCCAACGCGGTGACCGGCGCCTGTCGCGAGATCGACGCGGATCCCGCCGTCATCGACGTCGGGTCCATTGGCGCGGTGTGCAACATCTCCCTCAACGAGCAGGGACTCTTGTCGGGCCTCATGGCCGAGGTGCCGGGGCTTGCCGCCAAGCCCATGGAGTCCGTCGAGAATGCGTGCGCCTCGGGCGGGCAGGCCATCCTCTCCACCATCTACAAGCTCCAGTTCGGCCTCGGCGAGGTGGGGATCGCCGTCGGCTTCGAGAAGATGCGGGACGCCGAGGGAAAGATGGACGGCAAGCTGGTGGGTAAGGCCCTCGGCATGTTCGCCCACCCGGCGGAGCGCGAGGGCAAGGTCTTCGTCTTCCCCCACATCTTTGCCGAGGTGATGGACCTCTACATGAAGACCCATGGCGTCACCGAGGAGCAGCTCGCGCAGATTGCCGTCATCGAGTACGGCAACGCCAACAAGAACCCCTACGCGCAGATGCAGAAGGTGACCCTCTCCCTCGAGGCCGCCATGACCATCGAGGGCATCAACCGGTACGTGGTGGAGGGGTTGCCCCTCAAGACCTACGACTGCTCCCAGATCACCGACGGCTACGCGGCCATGATCATCGCCACGGAAGAGGGCCTTTCGAGACTCGGCGTCGCCAAGCACGACTGCGTCGAGATCGCCGGCTACGCCCAGGCCACCGATCCCCTGCGCAAGGGGATCCGCGACGTGCTGCGCCCGCAGGGGGCCTTTGCCGCCATGAACAACGCCTACGCCATGGCCGGCGTGAAGCCCGCGGACGTCGACGTTGCCGAGGTTCACGACTGCTTCACCGTCATGGCGGCCATCGCCGCCGAGGTCCTCGGCCGCGCACCCTACGGCCAGGGAGCCGCGTACTGGAACGACGGCAAGGCCTCCCTGGGAGGGGAGTGCCCCATCAATACGTCGGGGGGCCTCATCGCCAAGGGACACCCCATCGGCGCCACGGGGGTCGCCATGGTCGGATGGTGCGCCTGGCAGCTCCTCGGCAAGGTGCCGCCGGAGCTCCAGGTGCAAGACGCCGAGGTCGCCGCCACCTTCAACATCGGCGGGCCGATCTGCGCCTCCGTGTGCACCGTCCTCAAACCCGCCGACTGACCATGACACCGGGGAGGGGGTCGGTACGACCGACCCCCGATACCCCGCTCCTCTCGGGGGAACAGCCATGGCAAGCCAACCAGCACCGTCGAGGTCAGGATTCATCCACCCGGATGGGTACAACATCTTCTACGAGTACTTCGGCAACGGCGAGCGCGAGGCGGTGGTGCTCCTCAACGGCCTCGCCATGTCCACCCGCGCCTGGTACAGCTTCGTCCCTCTCCTCACCGACGAGTTCGACGTCCTCCTCTACGACTACCTGGGCCAGGGGGAGTCCTCCAAGCCCGACGCTCCCTTCTCCATCACCCGCATCGCCCAGTACCTCGCCATGATCATGGACGAGCTCGCCATCGACAAGATCCACTCCATGGGGATCTCCTACGGCGGCTTCATCGCCATCGAGCACGCCCGCCAGTTCTGGCCCCGTCTCCACACCTTGACCCTCTCCGGCATCATCCTGTCGCGGGAGGAGCTGTTCGAGCAGTACGAGGCGATCAGCCTGCGTTTCTACCGGGAGGGTCCGGAGCGCTTCGACCTCTACACCGAGTACATGTACGAGAAGATCTTCGGTGAGCCGTTCGTCCGCCGCGTGACGCGCGCCGGCCTCGAACCGATGCGACAGCGTTTCGTCGAGCGCTACCGCAACGACATCCACTGCCTGATCCGCCTCACCGAAGCCCAGGAGGAGTACTTCGGCGAACTCGACAACCGGATGCCCGAGTACCGGGCTGTGGCCACCCCCACCCTGATCATGCCGGGCGAGCAGGACCGTGCCATTCCCCTGTGGGCGCAGAAGAAGATGCTGGACATCTTCCCCAACTCGCGCTGGCTGCTGATCCCCGAGTGCGGCCACGTGGCCTACCTCGAGCGCCCGGACGTGTTCTTCCCCACCCTCAAGGCGTTCATGAAGGCCAAGAGCACGGACTTCCAGGCGCCCATCTGAGGGCAGGGCCGAGGAGCCGCGCGGGCTCTCGCGAGCGGATCTGCCCAAAAGCCGGTGCCGCCCTCAGAGCACCAGGCGCTTGGCCACGTACTCGGCGACCACGTCGCGGGCAAAGCGGAGGATCAGCTCGGGGGGATCGGTGGACTCGCAGTAGCTCGGCGTGTCGAGCACCTCGGCCACCATCTCGGCAAACCAAGGGGCAGCGAGGACGCGCTCGACCCCGAAGGCGTCGAGCCCCGCCGCCACCATCTCGGCTGCCGTGGGCACAGCGAAGGTGATGGCCGGGGGATGACCCGTTGCGGTCACGCCGATCCGCCCCTGCACGAACGCCACGATGGCCCGCAGTTCGTCGGCCGTCATCCGCCACCTCACCCGGCCGGGCATCCTATCACCCCCACGGGGCCTGCCCGTTACCGGCTGGATATCGTCCAGTGACCGGCGCCGGCCGCTGCCGGCGGGCGGCGCCTCGGCTCCACTACTCGATGCCCAAGAGCTCGACCTCGAAGACGAGGGCCTGATTGGGACCGATGACCCGCCCCGCCCCCTGCTCGCCGTAGGCGAGCTCCGGCGGGATGACGAGCTGCCACTTGGAGCCCACCGGCATGAGCTGGAGCGCTTGCGACCACCCCTTGATGACACCGTTGACGGGGAAGGTGATGGGTTCCCCTCGCCGGTAGGAGCTGTCGAACTCGGTGCCGTCGACGAGGGTCCCACGGTAGTGGACCTTCACCGTGTCGCTCTCCTTCGGTCTGGGGCCGTTGCCCGCCACCAGCACCTTGTACTGCAGCCCGGAGGGCAGGACCACCACCCCCGGCTTGCTCCGGTTCTCGGCGAGGAAGGCGTCGGCCGCCTTGCGGTTGGCCGCCGCTTCCTGGTGCCGGCGCACCTGCTGCTGGGCCATGGCCTGCTGCTGGAACGCCTGGAGCACCTGCCGCATCTCCTCCTCGCCGAGGGCGAGCGGTCCCCCGGCCATGGCGTCGGCGAAGCCGCGGGCAAACGCCTTGGCGTCCACCTCGAGTCCCTGCTGCTTGAGCATCCTGCCGATGTCGGCACCGAGGCTGTAGCCGGTCTTTTCCCGTTCGCTCATGGCCGCCTTCTCCTCCCCCATGGCAAGGGTCGGCACAACGGCAGCCACTACCGTCACAAGCACGCCTACGTGTCGTCTCATGATGTCCTTTCTCGTGAACCCCGTACCATCACCGGGGTCATCGGCCTGTCGGCGGCCACATTGTAGCGCGCCGGAGTGGCTTAGGTCTGCCGGGGCAACATGCCGTACCGGAGGATGTCGGCGATCTCCCGGATCACGGTGTCGGTGTCCTTGCCAAAGTGGTCGCGCACGCCGAACAGGATCTCCACGGCAAAGAAGTTCAAGAAGAAACGACTGGCCAGCATCACCGCCGACACCGGCGAGATGCCGGGCCGCAGCCGCGCCGCCACCTGCTCGACGAGGCCGCGACGCACCAGGAACCCTTCGAAGCGCTTGGCCATCTCCGAGTAGAACTTGCGGATGTGTTCGCCGCCGAACTCCACCACGTCCACGTAGATGAGGGCCACGTACCGGCGATACTGCTCCACCAGCTGCCGCGAGGCGTGGCCGATGGCTTCCAGGTTGTCGGGGAACTGCCCCACCGCCAGGGCGACGTTGAACGGCAGCGTCGGGTTGTCGATGGCTTCCCAGTACTGGTCCAGGAGGGTCCGGAAGATCGTTTCCTTGTCGGGGAAGTGATGGTAGACGTTGCCCGTCGAGACCTTGGCCCGGTTCGCGATCTCGCGGATCGAGGTCGCCCGGTATCCGCAGTGGGAGAAGAGTTCCAGGGCGGCTTCCAGGATCTGTTCCCGACTTCGTTGCGAGCGTTCCGCTTGGTTCACGAGAACCTACCAATCGTTCGGTTTGTATCGTACGCCATCCGCGCCCACAGGTCAAGTTGTCGACCGTGGTTCACTTGGCGTACTCGACGGCCCGCGTCTCCCGGATCACCGTCACCTTGATCTGGCCGGGATAGGTGAGCTCCGACTCGATGCGCTTGGCCACATCGCGCGATAGCCACACGGCATCCTCGTCCGAGAGCCGATCCGCCTCGACGATGATGCGCAGCTCCCGCCCGGCCTGGATGGCGAACGCCTTCTGCACTCCCTTGAACTCGTTGGCGATGGCCTCGAGCTTCTCGAGGCGCTTCAAGTAGCTCTCGAGGATCTCGCGGCGGGCGCCGGGCCGTGCGGCCGACAGGGCGTCGGCAGCCGTCACCAGCACCGCCTCGATGCTCCGGGGATCCACGTCGCCATGGTGACACTCCATGGCGTGGATGACTTCCTCGCTCTCGCCGTACTTGCGCAGCAACTCGCGGCCGATGTCGAGGTGCGTCCCCTCCATCTCCCGGTCCACGGCCTTGCCGATGTCGTGCAAGAGCGCCGCCCGCTTGGCAACCCGCACGTTGACACCGAGCTCCGCCGCCAGATGGCCGGCGAGCCACGCCACTTCCTTGGAGTGGGCCAGCACGTTCTGGCCGTACGAGGTCCGGTACTGGAGGCGCCCCAGCAGCTTGAGCAACTCGGGGTGGACATCCGGGAACCCCAGCTCGATGGCGGCCGCCTCACCGTCCCGGAAGATCTTCTCGTCGAGCTCTCCCTGCACCTTGGCCACCACTTCCTCGATGCGCCCCGGGTGGATCCTGCCGTCGAGCATGAGGCGCTCGAGGGCCAACCTTGCTACCTCGCGCTTGACGGGGTCGAAGCAGGAGAGAAGCACGGCGCCGGGGGTGTCGTCGACGATGAGGTCCACGCCGGTGGCGGTTTCCAGGGCACGGATGTTGCGGCCTTCGCGACCGATGATGCGGCCCTTCATCTCGTCGTTGGGGAGGTCCACCACCGACACGGTGCTTTCCACCACGTGCTCGGCAGCCACGCGCTGGATGGCGGCGGCGATCACCTTCTTGGCGCGCAGGTTGGCTTCCTGGTTGGCCTCCTCCTCGATGCGCCTGACGATCTTGGCAGCGTCGACGCGCGCCTCGTTCTCCATGGCCCGCATCAGTTCCTGCTTCGCCTGCTCCGAGGTCATCCCAGCGATCCGTTCCAGCTGCATGCGCTGCTCCGCCAGGGCGGCGGCCACGGCGTCTTCCTGCAGGGCAATGCTGGTCTCCCGGTCGTCGAGCTGGCGGCGAAGCGCCTCCAGCGCGGCTTCCCGGCTGTCCAGCGCTGCGGCACGCTCGGTCAACTCGCCGTTGCGCTGGACCAGTTGCTGCTCGAGGGCGAGCAACTCCTGCCGGTACTCGCGGGTCTCCCGCTCGAATTCGCTGCGCGCCTCCAGGAGCTTCTCGCGCGCCATGACCACGGCATCCTTGAGACGCTGCTCGGCCTCTTGCTCCGCAACGGCAATGATCCGCCGAGCGTCCTGCTCGGCAGCCGCCCGGCAGGCGCCAGCCGCGCGGCGGGCCTGCCGGCCGTACGCCCACAGCACCCCCGCCGCCACCGCGACACCGACAACGGCGGCGATCACCAGCACGACGGCATCCATATGCGACCCCCTTTTCAAGGAACGCGTGGCGCGCCTCGAAAGAGGGTGGAGAAGGAGGAGGAAGCGCCCCCGCTCTCGGCCGTGTGAGCAACCCTATTTGAACCTGTGTTCTACAGGCGGGAACCTGCCCGCCGGGCGTCGGTCACCGCCTTGGCGGCGACACCGGCCCGACGTGGACCGGGCTCCCATCAAATAGGTGTTGGTTCACCAATAGTTTCGCTCATCACCAACCGCGCAGGGGCCTCCCATCGAATCATGTTCGAGTCCCTAGCCATCGAGAGACTCCAGAACCTCGTCCAGCTGCTTGACCAACCCTTCCACCCTTTTTCGCAACCGCTCGTTTCGCGCACCAGGTTCCGTCCGTTGCTCCCGAAAGAGCTCGTCCGCGATATTGAGCGCCGTCAACACGGCCAGCTTCGCCGTGTCCACCTGCGGCGAGAGCTCGGCCAGCTCTCGCATGCGACGGTCCACGTAGCGGGCGAGCTCCTCCAGGTGCTCGCCGCCGTCGGATCCCCGCAGTTCGAAGCGCCGACCGAAAATCTCCACCGTGGTGCGGGCGCCCTGTGCCATACGCACCTCTCACCGATGAGTATACATCGCACGTCAAATTGGTCGACCCGCCGCCCGAAGACCACCTGCCGCGCTGCGACACCCCTCGCCATCGGCGACGTCGGCGAGGGACGACCGGCATGCTTCGCCAGCAGCGAGCTTACGACTTGGGCGGGCGCGGCTCCGCGGGCGGCGCCACCTTGGTGGGGGCCGGCTCGCCCTTCATCTGGACGCGGCCGTCGAGCTTGGCACCTTCCACCACCCGCAACGCCGGCGTGGCGACATCCCCCTTCACCTGGGCGGAGGCCAAGAGCTCGACCACCTCCGTGGCCGTCACGTTGCCGGTCACCGACCCCGAGATGCGAACCGCCGTGGCGTGGATCTCGGCCTCGACCACCGCCCCCTCGGCAACCTCCACGGCAGCCTTGAGGTGGATCTTGCCGGACACGGTCCCCTCGATCCGCACACCCCGGTTGCCGCTGAGCTCGCCGACCAACTTGGTTTCCCTGCCGATCACCGTGAGGGGCGCCGCTTGCCGTGCTTCCGTCGGTCCCGTCGCTGTCGGCTCCTTGCTGAATCCCACCACGAGCTCCTCCGGGGGTGGAGCGGGCAACGGGATTCGAACCCGCGACTTTCAGCTTGGGAAGCTGACACTCTACCAGCTGAGTTATGCCCGCCCGCGCATCGTCCAGGCGCTTTCAAGGTAGCGTGCCGCGACTCGCCCTGTCAACCCCGCGGGCCGACGGCTTGCCGGCGGGCATCGCTTCGACGTAGCATGCGGACCACGGAGGCCGGCATGCGTCCAGCGAAGCTCATCACCGTCGTGCTCATGAGCGCAACGTTCGCGGCAGGAGCCGAGCGCAGCGAAGTCATCAGCAAGGCCTTCCCGGCCCCCCCGGCCAAGCTGGTGCTCATCGACGCCGGTCCCCTTGACCTGTTCGTTCGCAGCGCCGACATTCGCGAAATCCGCCTGAACGTCCATCTCACCGCCACCGCCTTCAAGGAATCACAAGCTGCTGCCTGGCTTGCGGCGCATCGCCCCGAGGTCCAGGACACCGCGGATACGCTGCGCATTTCGACCCTCGAAACCAAGGGGATGCCCCTCCTGAAGGGCGTCGTGGCCTCCCGGGCGCGCATCGAGATCGTCGTGCCGCCCGACGTCCGCCCCGACCTCACCACCTCCTCGGGGGGGCTGCAGGTGGAGGGGGAGTACGTCGCCGCCGAGCCCCTGCGCCTGCGCTCCGCCACCGGCGACATCGAGTTCACCGGCTGGGCTCCGGCCGTCGAAGTCAGAACCACGAGTGGCGACATGCGCATCCGGGTCTCGAAGGCCATCGACACCCTGCTGGCCAGGAGCGCCGGCGGCGAGGTGATCCTCACCGGCGGCGCCCGCCGGGTTCGCTGCGACACCTCGTCGGGAAACGTACGCCTGGACGGCTTGCTCGGCCCGGTGGGCATCGCTACCACCTCGGGCAACATCACCTGTCGCTTCGATGCCATTGCCGTCCAGGACGAGGTGCGCGTCTCGTCGTCCTCCGGCAAGGTCCGCCTCACCCTGCCGCCGGGCTCGACCCCGGCCGGCGAGATCACCTCGGCGCGGGGCGAGATCCGCTCGGCCTTTCCCGGCGAGGCCGACCCCAAGGGCGGGCGGCTCCGCCTGGCGGGCAACGGCCCGCGCGTGATGGTGACCACCACCTCGGGCCGCATCGAGCTGTTTTGAGCCTAGGCGGCGGCGGGGCCGGGCGGCGCCTCGGCCGAGGCGGCCACGCGGCGAGGCTTCATCTTCCAGGCAAAGTACGGCTTGCCCGCCAGCCGCAACGCTGCCATGCGGGCGCGGTAGAGGTGGAACCGGAGATCGCGCCGCCCCAGGTAGGCCGTGTCCCCCGGGTTGACGATGAGGGAAACCTGGATATTGGGGATGACATCCGAAGGGATGCCGTGGCGGACCATGGCTTCCCAGAGGTGGGCGAACACTCGCTTCATGTCGTCCGGGTCGGGGGAGGGGAAGTCTTCCATGAGGGCGCCCCGCAGCGGCCGGAAGATACACACGGTGGGGAAGGCGCCCACCGAGGTGATGAAGTCGATGGCCGCCATGGTGTCCTCGATGGGCTCGACGCCGGCGATGATCTCCCCCGACACCGCTCCCTTGCCGAGCTTGTCCGCCGTGTACTCCATGGCCTCGAAAAAGGCCTTCTGGCCAAGGGAGGCGCACTTGCCCGGGCAGTAGCGCTCGAAGAAGGCGGGGTTGTGGAACTCGTAGCAGAAGGAAAAGTGGTCCGTGCCGAGGTCGATGAGCCAGTCGTACTTCCAGAAGTCGTGGCGCAGCACGGGCGCCACCTGCACCCCGATGAACCCCCCTACCTGCTCGCGGACCGCCTTGACGTAAGGCGCCGCCAGGTTGAGCCCGTGGAATGGGCTCGCTGCCGGCACGTCCTCCCGCTGATAGCCGGCGTTGAAATGGACGAAGGTGGTGCCCGACTCCCGCCGGGCCGCCTGGGCCACCTCCACGACGTCCTCGACGGACTTGCGCAGCGCCTCCGCCTTGCCCACGTTGAGCCCGGAGGTGCAGAACTTGCAGTGTCGGTCGTTCCCCGGGTCCCAGAAGCGACAGGTCTCGGAGATGTAGATCCCGAGGTAGGTGCCCTGGAGGACACCGATGGCCGTCATGGGGGTGCCGCGACGGGTGGTGGTGCCGTACCACGCCGGCTCGGGCGGCAGCCACACGGCGTACTCGCCGCCATCGCGCGCATCGACCACCAGGTACTGCCCTCCGCTCTTGCGCAGCACGAAGGGGGTCGAGGCCACGAAGGCCTCCTCCACCGGAACGTTGCACCAGACGTCCTTGAGCTCCCCGGGGATGACCAGTTCGAGACCGGAGCCCAGCCCCGCCCGGATGCGGTGGAAACCGCGGGCATCCTGCTCCAACGTGCACGAGGGATCCACGGCGATCCCCCGGCACAGTAGCTCGATCTCCAGCTCGCAGGGATTGAAGCGACTCACATCCCACCCCCTTCGCGCCGACATGGTAGCCGATCCTCGGGAGCAGGACGGGAATGCACGGCGTCCGCCTCCCGTTGCCCGCCCCGGGGGCACCATGGCACTGCAGCCCGCGTACCGCAAGACCCTCGAACTCCTCTACGGCGGCGATGCGTTCTCCCGCCTCGACGAGGGAGACGACGCCGTTTTCTACTCCCGCGACCGTTTCGTCGAGCACCTGGATCGCACGGCCCTCGCCGTCGTGGAGCGCATCATCGGTTCCCTCGTCGACGAGCCTTCCCCCCACGTGCTCGACCTCATGGCCGGGCCCAGCTCGCACCTGCCAGAAACCCTCACCCCGAGCCGGGTGGTCGGCCTCGGGCTCAACCCCCGCGAGCTGGCCGCCAACCCGCAGCTCAACGAGCACGTTATCCACGATCTCAACGCCGATCCGACCCTCCCCTTCCCCGACGACTCCTTTGACGTGGTCCTCAATACCGTTGCCGTGGACTACCTGACGCAGCCCTTTGCGGTCTTCCGCGAGGTGGGGCGGGTCCTTCGCCCGGGCGGTCTGTTCCTCGTGATCTTTTCCGATCGCTTCTTCCCCCCGAAGGCGGTCAAGGTGTGGCGCCAGGCTTCCGAGCCCGAGCGAGTGTTCATCGTCGAGGACTACTTTGCCGCAGCGGAGCTGTTCGATCGACCACGGGTGTTCGTGGTCAAGGGGCGACCGCGGCCCGCCGAGGACCCCTACCTCACCGTGCGGCGGGAGAGCGACCCCATCTACGCGGTGTACGCCGACACGCAGACGGGCCGTCCCCGGCGCCCACCCCGACCGCGCCCCCATCTGGGAGATCTCGAGCCGGTCCTGCGGCAGCCGTCCGCCGCCGACGTGCAGGCGGCAGCGCGCTCGCGGCGTTGCCCGTACTGCGGCGAACCCTTGCGCCGCTGCTCCGTGCCCCAGACGCCGTTCACGGAACTCGACACGGACCACCTGTTCGTCTGCAGCAACGACGCCTGTCCGTACCTGCAGCGCGGCTGGGCGGTCATGGCCAGGGAGGGCAACGTGGGTCTGTCCTACCGCGCGGCCCTCCATCCCCTCGAGGCTCGCTTCTTCGCCATCCCCATCCGCTCGCTGCGCGATGTGGTCGGCGAGTCCGGCCGTTGAGGCCGACCGGGACCGCGTCGCAAAAACGAGGGCACTTTACCGCCCGCCAACGCCGTGGTAAGCTCGCCTCTCGCGTGGGGCCGTAGCTCAGCTGGGAGAGCGCTAGAATCGCACTCTAGAGGTCGAGGGTTCGATCCCCTTCGGCTCCACCACCGCACCTCCCGCGCCGCGGCACGCGCCCCGAACCTTTCGGTGCTCCCCGTCGGCGCTGCTAGGTAACCCTCGCCGGGTGCTGTGCGTCGACCTTGCCCGCCGCGCGGCGGTGGCGCACCCGCCGTGCCTCCCGTCCGCAAGCCCGTGTTCGGTACAATGCGGCGCAGGGAGGTCCCTCCATGGCGCAGCGTACCTCTCGCCACGCGCGTCGTCCTTCGATAACGTGCCTCGTCGCCATCCTGGCCGGTCTCGGAGCGGCGCGACCGGCGGCCCCGACGCCCGAGGCCCAGCTGCAGGCAGCGGTGGTGCAGTACGCAGTTCAGGAGCCGGACGCCGTTGGCATCGACGCCGAGCGCGTCGCCGACGCCGCCCGCAAGGCGGCGGCGGCAGGGGCCAAGCTGGTCGTGTTCCCCGAACTGACCTTCTACCGCACCCACCCGTGGGAACAGAACGGCGTCACCATCCGCGACCTGGCCGCCGAATACCCCGCCCTGGCGGCGCGCTTCGGTGCCCTCGCCAAAGAGCTGGGGGTGGCCCTGGTCATCGGGGTGTGGGAGCCGTCCGACGACCCGGGCAAGCCGGTCCACAACACGGCCGTCTTCCTGGGACCTGACGGGACGATCCTCGGCAAGCACCGCAAGGTCAACCCGGCGGCCGCCGAGTACGATTTCGTCAAGCCGGGCTCCGACGCAACTGGCGACGCCACCCCCTTCGCCACGCCCTTCGGCCGGGTGGGCATGCTGATCGGCAAGGACATGGCCACGAGGTTCTGGCCGAACGTCCTGGCCGCCAAGAAGCCGGATCTCGTCATCGCGCTTCTCGCCGATGTCGAGCGCGGTGTCGAGCTCCTGACCCACACCTCGGCGGCGGCGCGCTGCCCCGGCCTCGCCGCCAACCGTGCCGCCCCCTACGCCGGCGCGAGCGGGGCCCTGGACGCACGCGGCAACCTGCTCCGTCAAGCCGGCGGGGCCGAAGAGACCCTCATGGTCACCGTTCCCTCCCGGTAACGGCGGCCAAGGGTCGGCGAACGGCGAGTCCTCACATCTCCGGGGCGAGGGCGCAGGCCCAGCGCCGGGGATCGCCGACCCCGACGAAGCTGCCGTCCCTCGGGTCCACCATGAGGGCGTTGACGCTGCCGAGCCCCCGCAGTTCTCGTCGTGGCGCCGGGTAGATCACCTCCCTGACGAACGGAAACCCAAGCTTCTTGAAAGCCTTCAGGTGGCCCACGGTGATCTCGTCGCGGACCTCCAGGTGCGGGCCCGTCTCGGCCTGGCGCACCTGCCACATAACCCGCGGCCGGTCGATGGCCGCCGTGAGGCTCTGGCCGCAGTCCACCACGTTGGAGATGACCTGGGCGATTATGGACGGAATCCGGCTGCTCCCCGACGCCCCGAGGGCCAGCAACGGCTTCCCTTCCCGCAGGACGAGGGTCGGTGCCATAAGGACCAGCAGGCGGCCACCGGGTCTCGCGGCGTCCGCAACGGAGGGACTGTACGACTCGAGCAAGCCGTTGTACGGGAAGCCGAGGGACGGCGAAAGCACCTTGGCGCCGTAGAACCGCCCCAGGGTCTGGGAGAGCGACACGACGTTGCCGTAACGGTCGGCCACCACGAGGGGCGTGGTCCCTCCCACGCTCCACGGGTTGGCGGGCGAAGCCGGGAGATCCTTCGACGTGAGGGCCCGCCCCAATCGCAGCAAGGTGGCCCGCTCGGCGGCAAAGGCCTTGCTCACGACCACAGGGGCCTGGGCCAAGTAGGGGTCGTCGGGGTTGCGGCACAGCCGGCTGACGTCTTCGAAGACGATGTGCGAGGCCTCGGCGAGGAGATGGAGGCGCGGCACGGCAGCCCGGCACACCTCCTGGGGGGCAAAGTTCTCCACGATGTTGAGGGTCTCCAGCACCGCCCCACCGGCCCCCGGCGACGGGAAGCCGATCACCTCGACGCCGCGGTAGGTGGCGCGCCAGGGCTCCCGCTCCACCACCCGGTAGAGCGCCAGGTCGGCGCGCCGCACGAAACCACCGTGGCGGATCATGTCGGCCTCGATCTGGCGGGCAATGGCCCCACGGTAGAACTCGTCGGGGCCGTTGGCCGCAATGGCGCGCAGGACGGCCGCGAGCTCCCGATTGCACACCTTGGTCCCGGGGGCCGGGATGGCGTCCCCACCGTCGAGGACCCAGAAGCGCAAGGGGTCGGCGGCTCGAATGGTGGCCTCGTAATTCTCGATGGCCGACACGTCGGCAACGGTGATGTCGAACCCTTCCTCGGCATAGGCG
>FWPV01004992.1_pt1 | contig 23733 bp, 16 predicted proteins | sample 2228371 | NCBI WGS metagenome assembly FWPV01 (sample SAMEA103939776, study PRJEB20133) | metagenome | reverse complement strand
CGACGGCACCATGCTGGGCTACACCGACCCGCAGGCAATCCTGGGCGATAATCCTGCCACCCGCGCCTCCGAAGCCTGGGCCTCCTACAGTTACCTGGCCATCGAGAACGACTTCGATGATGACCCGGACGCGCTGGCCCTGATGCGGGCCACACTGGCCCATGAATTCCACCACGCCATTCAGTTCGGCTATGACCTTAACGATATCGGCGGCGAGTGGTATTACGAGGCTACCGCGACGTGGATGGAGACACAGGTTTTCCCGGAGGATGAGGATGCCTCCCCCTATGTCGGCGATCTCTTTGCCACGCCCGACCTGTGTGTGGGCAGCACCCCGCCGGATAGCCAGTATGACATGCGCATCTACGCCGAATGGTTGTTGATCGATTCGCTGGTTCAGGATTACGGTCGACGCGTTGTACAGCGCCTGTGGGAACTGATCGTCGACCATGAGGGCATGGCCAGCTTCTACGCGCTGGCGGAAGAACTGGGCACCACCCCCCAGCAGATCATCCAGCGGTTTGCCATCCGCAACCTGCTGCGGGACTACACCCTGGCGGAAAACTTCAATGCCCGCGTGCGGGTAGAAAGTCTGGTGGACGGCCCCGGAGAGGTCAGACCGCGTCAGTCGGGCGTCCAGCCGCTGGGTGTGGACTACGTGCTGGTCACCCAGCCCGGCATCTACACCTTCGAGATTTACCCGCCCAACCTGCGCCTCCTTGCGGTGGGGGTCATCCCTAAGACCGCCGAGGCACAGGTCTACACGCTGGGCCAGCGCGCCACGCTGAACACCATGCCCTACCCGTACACGTACATTCTGGTGCTCAACCCGGATACCTACGAAAGCAGCGATTCCTGCCCCACGGTGGACTGGCGACTGACCGTGCGCGACGGGCGGGGACAGCCGCTGGCGGGCAATCCCAAGCGCTGGCCTGCGCCGCACTTTGCCCCGACACGCTAGTGCAGGAGCAGGGAATGGGCAGTAGGGAGTGGGGAGTAGGGAGTAGGGAGTGAGGAAAGGCGGGAAAAGGTTGCCAGCAATCGCCCTGTCTCCTACCCCCTGGTCTCCCGAATTTGGGGGTTACTGCCACTTGTCTCTTGCCCCCTGCCTCGGCATAATGGCCCTGTTGCGCCCGCCCTGTAACCGCGCCTGCCGCTAGAAATGATACCCTCATGACTTCACCCGTTGACTACCTGGTGCTGGGCCATGTCGCCCACGACCGCACGCCAGCCGGCCCGCAACTGGGCGGTACGGTCGCCTACTCGGCGGTGGTAGCGCGGGCGATGGGCCTGCGCGTTGGCATCGTGACCAGCGCCCACCCCACCGATCCCGTCCTGACCGGACTGGCCGATCTGGACGGCCTGGCCGTGCATCTGATCCCGGCGGAAAGCTCCACCATCTTTGTCAACACCTACACAGAGCGCGGGCGCCTGCAGGTGGTGGAAGGCCATGCCCGGACTCTCAGCCTGGCCGATGTGCCGGCGCTGTGGCGGACGGCGCCGATCGTCCACCTCGGCCCGATCACCCCCAGTCTGGACGACACCCTCCGCCCGGAGAGCTTCCCCGCCTCGCTGGTTGGCATCACACCGCAGGGCTACATGCGCACCTGGGACGCAGCAGGACACGTGTCGCCAGTCCCCTGGGCACAGGCGGCAGCCATGCTGCCCCGGGCGATCACTGTCCTCAGTGATGAAGACCTGGGCCATTCGGAAGCGCTGGAAAGCGAGTACGCGACCCTGGCACGGGCGCTGGTGGTGACGCGCAACTACAACGGCGCGTCGCTCTACCTGGGTGGCGCACGCCGCGACTATGCCGCGCCGCAGATCGCGCAGCTGTGCCATCCGACCGGGGCGGGCGACGTCTTCGCCGCGGCGCTGTTCGTCACCCTGTTCCGCCACCCCGATGACTGGGATCGGGCAATGACCGTCGCCGTCAACGTGGCCAGCTCATTTGTGGAGCACTGCGGCGATCCCGGCGCGCCATCGCTGGAGAGCATGTACCGCGTGCTGGAAGCGCCCCGCCTGCGGGCCTTGCTCTAGCGCCGCCGCCCGCTGTTCCGCGCCGGTAGCAGGGCTACCGCCGGCGCGCCCAGCAGGGCCAATCCGGCGCTGATCGCAAAGGCGGTCGGCATCCCCAGACCGTCCGCCAGCAACCCCAGGACGATCACCGCCCCTGAACGGATCGTGAAGCTGAGGGCCATGTAGATGCCGTTGGCCAGGGCGCGATTCTCCGGGTAACTTTCCTGCACCAGAGCCATGATCACCGGCGTCATCGCCAGGGTGAAGAAGCCCATCAGGATCAGCAACGGCAGACGCGCCGCCCCCTGCACCGCCAGGAAGATCAGCAGCAGTGCTGGCGCAGCCAGCATCGTCCCGGCCAGCAGCGGTCGCCGCCCGATCCGGTCACTGATCGAGCCGCCCAGCAGCGCCCCGACCACGCCCGCCGCCTGCAGGATGGCCAGCGCCGCCCCGGCCAGTTGCAGGCTATCGCCCTCCTCCGTGAGAAAGGTGGGCAGGTAGGTGGTCAGGGCCACGTTGAGCAGCATCGGCAGGGCCAGGACGAGCGACAGAGGGATCAGGAACGGCCCCATGCCGCGCAGGGCTTCCCCAATCGGCAGCGGTTGTTCCAGCCGCACGGCAACTGCCGGGTCCGGCCCGCGCCGCAGAACCACATACAGCGCTGCGGAGGTCAGCAGGCCGAAGATCATCAGCCAGGAGGCATCCTGGACACCGCTCTCGCCGACCGCGCTGACGATCAGCAGCGGCCCGACCGTCCGCCCCAGCTCCCCGCCAACCATCCACAGGCTCATCCCGCGCCCCAGCGCCGCCCCGGATTGCCGCCCGACCATGACCGGCCCCACACTGTGTAACCCGGCGGAGACCAGCCCGGCCAGGGTGAGCAGGAGGGCCAGCACCAGGTAACTGGAAGTCACGCCCAGCAGGCTCATCAGGATGCCTGCCGCCGCCGGAGCCAGGATGACGATCGTGTGCAGGGCGTGTCGGTCGGCCAGGTGGCCGATGGCCGGCTGCAACAACGAGGGAAATTGCAGGAAGACAGTCAGGGTCCCGGCCTGAGTCTTGGAAAGCGACAGCGCCTCGATGAAACGCGGCAACAGGGGAGCCAGAAAGGCGGTGTAGGTGTCATGGACGGCATGGGCGGTAGCGGTGGTGATAACCTGCCCGGCCTGAAAGCGCCCCGCTGAATCGGCAGGCGCAGCGGTGGCCCGGGCGGTGGCCTGAACGGCTGGTGGCATGGCGGATATCGTCTTTCGCTGCAACAGGCGATGCATGGCCTCAACTATACCCCGTCCGCACCGGGCAAGGCAGAATTTTGCGCAGCCCACCGGATTCCCGGAAGCCCTTTCACAGGCCAGCCAGCTGGTTGCCGCTGCCCGGAGCGCACATTATACTGTCCCGCAGAGCGGCAAGACAGGCGGGAAGAGACTATGCTCACCCTGGAACAAACGCTGCGGACTTACGATCCGGTCATGCTGGGCGTGATCGCCGACCGTTGGGATGTCGACCTGGAAACACACAGCGTCACCGACATCCTCAAGCTGCTGCTGGCGACCATGCTCAATGCAGAAGCGGCAGCGGCTACCTGGGATCGGCTGGACGACGCTCAGCGCGGCGCGCTGCAGGCCCTGCTGGGAGCAGGCGGCGCGATGCCAGCCCGCATGTTCTTCCGCCTCTACGGGGAGATCCGGGAGATGGGGCCGGGCCGCCTGGAGCGGGAGAAGCCTTACCTGGAACCGGCCAGCATCACCGAGGCGCTCTACTACCGGGGGCTGATCGCCCGCGGCTACGAGGAGGCGGCTGCCGGCCCGCAGGCTGTGGTTTACATCCCGATCGACCTGGCGCAGGTGCTGCCCGCTCACCGCACCGGGTATGACCTCAGCGCGGAAGGGGCAGAAGACGACCTGCCGCCCGAAGAGGACGAAGAGGACGAAGACCCGCTGGCCGCCGGTCAGCCGGAGGAGATCACCCCTGCCGACACCGCCCTGGTCGATGATCTGGCCACGCTGCTGGCCTACCTGCAGGTGGCCGCTGTCACCCCGCGCGAAGACGGCACGCTACCGGAAGCGCATGTCGATACGCTCAACACCTTCCTGCTAAAGCGGGAAGCAGGCCGCCTGGACTTCCTGCTGGGGCTGGCCCGTGCCCTGGGCTTGATCGGCCCGCGCGACGGCCTGCTCAAGCCGATCAGCGTCAACGCCCGCCGCTGGCTGGAAGCGCCGCGCAGCGAGCAGGTACGCCTGCTGGCCACTGCCTGGCGGGAAACGCTGGAATACAACGATCTGGCCCATACCCCCGGCCTGATCGTCGAATCGGCCAGCAACGATCCGCGCCTGGCCCGCACCGTGATCGCCGGGGTGCTGGCCGGCCTGCCGGCCGATGCTTGGTGGATCGTTGACGGCGTGGTTGAGGAGATCCGGGCCAACCAGACCGACTTCCAGCGCCCCGGCGGTGACTATGACAGCTGGTACATCCGCGCCGTCGATGGCAGTTACCTGATCGGCTTTGACCACTGGGATGCTGTGGAAGGGGCCATGCTGCGCTTCATCCTGACCGGGCCGCTGCACTGGCTCGGTCTGGCCGATCGTGGCCGCCATGCCGGGCGCGCCCTGGGCCGCCTGAACGCTTATGGCCGGGCCTTCGTCAGCGGGGGCAAGTGGCCCGTCCAGCCCGATCCGGAAGTTGCACCGGTGCTTCACGAGGATGGCACGCTGGAAGTATCCCGCCGCCTGAGCCGCTATGACCGCTTCCAGATCGCCCGCTTCACGGAATGGCTGAGCGCCGGAGAACCCTACCGCTACCGGCTGTCGGCGGCGGGTCTGCGCCGCGCAGCCATCCAGGAGATCGAGCCGCGCCATGTACGAGCTTTTCTCAGCCGGGCGCTGGGCGGCGATGCCCTGCCGCCAGCCATCGACGCCCTGCTGACCCGCTGGGCGCAATCCACCGAGGCGGACGTGACCATCGAGACGCTGACCGTGCTGCGCACCGTCTCCCCCCAGGCGCTGGACACGATCCTGGAAGAGCCATCGCTGCGTCGCTATCTGGGGGCACGGCTGGGGCCGGAGGCTGTCATCGTTCGTCCCGGCCAGGCGGTCGCCCTGCAGAATGCGCTGGCCGCCTTCGGCCTGCTGGCGGACATGATCGGGCCGGAAAGCGGGGAGAAAGCCTGATGGCAGCGAACGCAAGCGACGCTTCGATCCTCCGCACCCACCCACCCGCTGCCCTGCTGCGGGCCTTTGCTGCCTGCTTCCCCTCCCGCCAGGCAGCCGTGATGACCACCGGCCCCGGCGGGAAGGTGTGGGTTGCCGCTACACCCAATGGCAGCGACCTGATGCAGGTGGCCGTCCCCGAACTGGACGCCCATCTGGCCTTCCGGCTAAGCCGTCCGGGCGCCCCTGCCTGCCGCCATGACGTGATCGGCGTCCCCCTGCCACCCTGGGGACTGTACGTCGGTGCGGTGGGCTGGGCCTGGGCGGCGGAAGGGCACGCCGTGCCCGGTCTGGACGCGGTTGTGCTCAGCGAGCAGGGGGTGGAACCGGGCTTCGTCTGGGAGACCGGCCTGGCCTTTGCCGCCGCCTGGCAGGACCTGGGCGGCTGGCCACTGCCGCCAGGCGGCCTGCTGGGCCTGATGACCCGCCTGGGCGGATTCTTCCGCGTCAATTAACCCGGACGGTCACCGTCCGCGTCGTACTCTCCCCGTTCACCAGCACCACGCGCAGCGTGTATGAGACATCCGCTGGCGGGTAGACGGACGGGCATTCCTGCCGCGACCCGTAGCCCACCACACCCTGCTCCTGATAGTAGACTTCCCGCACACCTTCGGTCGCCCAGCTCAGCGTGACGCACTCGCCAAGCTTGATATTGGTGCGATCCGCCGTGAATGAGATGGTGTAGCCGCCCAGCACGGTGATCGGGATCGAACGGCTGACCCGTTCGCCGTTCTGCAGGACGACGGTCAGGGTGTAGGTCATGTTATAGGGCGGGCATTCCTGGCGGGAACCCTGACCGGTCACGCCCTGGCCCTGATAGTAGACCTCGCGCACGTTCTCCACCGCCCAGCTCAGGGTTACGCACTCGCGCAGATTGATGGTCGTCCGGTCGGCGACGAAGTTGATGTATGGCCCGACCGGCGTGGGAGTAGCCGGAACCGGCGTCGGCGGGGGCGGCGGCACATAGTATGTCAGCGTCGGAATGCAGGCAGAGGCCGGGATAGGCCGTCCGAACAGGGACGACAGAGCGGCAAACTGGCAGGCGGCGGCAACCTGCTGCCCCACACCGGGATCGCGCAGGCGGAGAAGCCGCGAGTTGCTGTCAACCCGCCCTGCCGAATTGAGCGAGACGGCAATAGCCTGGCCTGGCCGCGTTAGAGTCACCGGATAGCCGCCGATTCGCGTCTGCAGGCGGCCTTCCAGCAGGGTGATCACCAGCGCCCGGCCCATGCCATCGTTGGTCAGGGCGGTCGTCAGGGCGATCGTCGAGCCAAGCCGGATCTCCAGTTCGTTGACGTTCAACCGCACTTCGGCCAGTTCGGTGCTCTGGATGATCAGGGCGTTAGGCGCCTGGGCACAGACCGGCCCACCCAGGCCGGTTGTGAAGTAGAAGGCCTGCATCGGGCCATAGCGTGGGCCGCTGCCCACCGGCAGGCGGCTGAGCGCGTCCCTGTCGCTGACGCGCACCAGTTGCCCGAAGATCCAGCCACGCCCGCCGTCGCTCATCAGCAATTCGTACCAGTCCCGACCCTCGCTGACGCCGGTGAGAGTCAGCGGCGTCCCGGCGGGGACGCTGAGAAGGATATTGGCGGCAGTCGTCGGGCGGCTGCGGATGTTGGACGCGGTCGTGGTCACGCCGCGGACCGGCACGACAGCAGCAGCCGCCTGCTCCGGCGGGACAGCGTTCTGTAGCGTGACATCGCCCATCAGCAGGAAGGTCACGGCCTGGCCGGGCAACGTTTCCGGCACGTCAGCCTGCACATTGAGCAGGACCAGCCCCCAGCGATTGGCAGCCAGATCAAGCGGGGCGGTGGCGATCGTCTGCAGGTCGATCAGGGCGGCGCGGTCAGCAGGCTGGCTGAAGCGTGCCTGAGTCTGCGGCGTCCAGAAGATGGCATCCACCCGATTGTAGCCATAACAGGCGGCGTCCCGTTCCAGCCCGGCGCAGACCGAATCGAGCGACCGCAGGGCATCGGTAACCAGGTCAGGACAGGCTTCCGCCCCCTGGCCGCTGGCTGGCCCGGCCAGGGCCGCCGCTGCCAGGGCCAGGGCCGCGATCACAAGAATCCTTTTCATGGCATTGCTCCTCACGCTGCCCGGCGACCGGAGGTCTTTGCCCCCGGTCACCGGGGCGCTCTCGCCGGGATCAGTCGCCAACAACGGTGAAGATGCAGGTATGCGGGCCACAGGGCGGCATAAAACCGACGACGGTGTGGCCACCAGCGGTGGCTGTCCACACCGTCCGCACGGAAACTTCCCAACCCGCCGGGTTATCAATTTCCGGCTCAGCTTCCAGCCAGCGTATCCAGCCGTGCTGGACGGGAGCCAGGGCGCCGTCAATAGCAACGTAACCGCCAGCTGCCGCCGCTGAAGCCCAGGCTTCAGCCTCTGTTGGCCAGCGGCAAGCCTGGTAGATGGTCACGCTGTCCCCGGCGCGGATGCCTTCCACCCGATCGCGTCCAGCCTCACAGGTGCCCACGTCAAAGATGCGCCCAACGGAGGGGGCATCCTCGGCAGGAGCCTCGGCGGTGATCGCGACCTCTGCGGCAGCTGCCTCCGCCAGCGGCGGGGTATACGGCGCCAGCGGGGCAGCGCAACCGGCAGCGCCCACGGCGTCGATCCCGGCCAGTCCGGCGTTGAGACAGGCGCTGGCGACCGTGGCCGTTGCCTCAACCGGCGGAGCGACCAGCGTCGAGTTCTCGTCCACCAGCCCTCGCTCGTTGAGCGTGATAGCGACTGCTGGCAGGGCCACCGGTTCGGCGGTTTCTGGCTGCTCCAGACCCACCGTGCCCGTGGCGATAGCGGTCTGCAGGTGGCCTTCCAGCAGCGCGATCACCATGGCCGATGCTGCGCCGTCCGCTGTCTCCACTTCAGCCAGGCTGAAGACGGCAGTCGAGCTGAGCTGCACAGCCAGATCGTTGATGGTCAGCGCCACTGCCACACCATCCGGGCTGCGCACAAGCATGGCGCTGGGCGCTTGCGCGCATTCCGGCGCGCCCAGACCGGTTCGGAAGTACATGGCCTGCAACGGGGCGGCTCCCGCCGGGGCGGCATCTTCCAGCGCGGCATCGCCCATCAGCAGGAGCGTCACTGCCTGGCCGGGCAGGGTTTCCGGCAGGTCAGCCTGTACATGTAACAGAGCCACACCCCAGGTCTGAGTCTGTAGATCGAGCGGCGCGGTGGTCAGCGCGCGCAGATCAGCCAGCGGGACACGATCAGCCGGGGCGGCAAAAACCAGATCCGTTCGTCCTTCACGGAAGGTGGCACTCACACGAGTATGGCCATAGCAGGCGGTATCCCGCCCCAGACCGGCACAGGACTCGCCGGTCAGTTGCATCGCCCTTTCCACCAGGGCCGGGCAGTTGACCGGATCGCCCTGCCGGGCAGTGACCGCCGGGCCTGTCAGCAAAAACGCCAGCGCCAGCAACACCGGCAGTACCATTCGACGGTTCATAAGCATATCCTTTATGCTGTGACATCAACATCTCACGACGCTGGAAAACGTCGGACGCGCAGCCCCTGGTCAGGGCGAGACGGTAAATGTGCAGGTGTTGGTTTCGCCGATGATCGTCCAGGTGGAGGTGACGGTATGCTGGCCTGCTGTAGCGATCCAGTTGGCGCGGGCGCGCTCACCATAACCGGGCGGCCCGCCGCCCACATGCCAGGTCGGGCCTTCGTAATACACCGGCAGCGGCGTTCCATCGATGGCGATCGTCGCATAGTGGCCCGCCAGGGCGGCCCGCATGGCCTCCGGCGATTCCCAGCGCCCGACGCCCTTCTGAAAAACGACTGCTTCGCCGGGCCGGATACGGCCCATCTCGCGACAGCGGGAACCGAAGCCACCGATCTCATACGTGAGAGAGGCGTCTGCAAAATTGGGCGGGCGGTGAAAGACAGGCGGCCCGGCACAGGCATCCCGGCGCGGCGCAGCAGTCCACAGATGGGCGGCGCTCCAGTCCTCGCACGCCCCCCGGAGGATGGCCGCCAACACCGGGCCGGGGCCGGGATCGACCGGCGGCGAGGCAGCGTCCACCCGTCCATCCGCGTTGAGGCGGATGGCCAGGGCATCGCCGGGCCGGGTAAGCGGGATGGTGTAGGCGGGGTGCCGGGCGGTGAACGTCCCCTCAACCAGCATCGCCACCAGGGCGGTTGCGCCCGGCTGATCGGGAACACCGCTCAGGGTGAAGATCACAGTCGAGGCCAGCGTGAATTCAAGGCCGTTGATCGTCAGAACAGCTTCGACGGGCGTGGCATTGTGGATGATCAGCGCGTTAGGAGCCTGGTGACAGGCCGGTTCACTCAGCCCGGCGCTGAAGTAAAAGACCTGCATCGGGCGCGGGGTATCCGGGCCAGAATCGGGCGGAGTCTCATCCTGCAGCGTCGCCTCCCCCATCAACAGGAAGGTGATCGCCTGGCCGGGCAGCGTCTCCGGCACATCAGCCTGGACGTGCAACACGGCAAGGCCCCATTGCTCGCGGGCGCTATCCAGCGGCGAAGTGGTGATGGTCTGCAGCGTGCGCAGGGGGACGGTATCCGCCGGACTGGCAAAAGCCGGAGAGTCGTCCGGCACGCGGAAGGTAGCTTCCACCCGGTTATGGCCGTAACAGGCAGTATCCCGCCCCAGGTGGCTGCACACCTGATCCAGGGCATCCAGCGCGGCGTCAACCAGCGTCGGACAGGCATCGTCGCTGCCCTGGGCCACGATCGGGCGGGCAGCGGCCAGCAATAGAGCCAGCAACGGGACGAGTACCATCCACCGGCGTATGCTCATTTTCCCACCTCAGGAGATATCTTGACAGTTTTATTATAGGCCGACTTTCTACTGTTTGAACGCGCCCGTGCCAGCGCTATGCATCGCCCGCCCCCACCAGGCCACAGCTGCTTGACTCGGTACAGGTCTAAGTGATATGCCTTAAGTGATCATCACCCCCTTCTTCGCCCCAACTGCATTATCACGCCCTGTTATCCAGGAGGCAGGAAAACAATGCACCGCCATCAACTTCCGCGAACTGCTCTTATTCTGGTTATCCTGTGTCTGTTCCTTTTGCTCACCGATCGCTCCGTCCCGGCTCAGGGGGAACCCCAGCCGCGCACCATCCACAACGCCTGCGCCGGCAACTGTGTGGCCGATGTTGTCTTCCTGCATGCCGGGATGGGTGACACACAGGCCCGCTACGCCTATAATGCCTGGTTCGACTCCTACTATGCATTGACGGGCTGCGGCGATCCCGCCTGGAAGACTGACCTGTTGTTCCTTCTGGATATCATCGGCGACGCTGTGGGTGCTCCAGGAGCACCGACCCTGCAGTGCTGGCAGGGTCTGGCGGCTCAAGCCAGCCTGTGCGGGCAGACATGCTCAGCGTACTTCATCCCGGACGCCCGCTATGGTCCCAATGTGGCCCTGCACCTGGATTCTGGTGGCCGGGGACATCTGGAGGTTACGGTAGATAACCAGTCCAACCTGGCGAAACTACCGGAATTACAGCCCAATGCCTACAGTCGCCGGTTTTCCCTGAAGACCACGCTGGCTTACGAGGGTGGGGAAGCACTCCTGATCAACGAGACCTCCATGCCAAGCCTGAGCTTTCCGAACTGGATCACCCGTGGCGGGCTTGACATCTGCAGCAACGAGTACGGCTTCGATTCCTCGCGCTGCCAGATCCTGGCGAGTTTTGATACGCCGAGCGTAACCTCCACGTCAGTGGACTTCTTGGACGGTGTGTTCTACGATCTTTCCGGTCAGGTCAGCGATCTCTCCGACGCCAGCGGCTCATTCAGCCAGGACGGCTACATCCGCCTGCTGAGCGATGGGGATAGCATCACGATTGCCCAGGGGCCATACGCCGGGTATGCGCTGGTTAAGACACACTACCTGTCCAGCGGCGAGCACACCGTCAGCCTCCAGACCTGGGACGCCAGTAGTGGCCCGGTGACGATCACCAACCACGAATGTGTCAGCTGGCTCTCAACCTGCTGGATCACCGGCACCCGCCGGGAAAGCGACACCTATGTCTATGCCCTGCGCGGGCCGCAGGATAAAGTTCTGGAAGGAAATTACACCGTTGAGGTGGTAACGGATATCCCGCACGACAAGGACTTCACTGATAACCGGGTCAGCTATTCGTATACTGCTTCCGCCAGCACAGAGGGCAGTACAGGCGGTGAGGAGGGTGGCGGGACGGCAGGCCAGCAGCTCAGCGTGGCCGCTTTGCCGGTCATCGAGCTTCCTGGCCCGGGGGACTACTCCGCCACCATCGGCCCGGACCTGCTGGGCTATCTGTTTCGGCTGGCCGTGCCGGATGGGGTCAGCTTCATGTCGCTGCGCCTGGTTTCCCTGGATGGTGGCCAGTACAGTGCATTTGTCCGCCGGGGCAGCATCCCCGTACCGGACTACCCAGTTATCCGTGATGACTACCAGTGCTGGGCCATCAGCGATGGCGAGTTTTCCGCCAGTTGCCCCTTTGGCAATCCCTACCCTGACAACTACTACATCTTTGTTCATCGGGAACAGGGCGGCGGCGCGTATCGTCTGGAAGTCCGGTGGACGGTTCCCACAGCCACCCCGGTGGTGATCCCGACCGCAACCTCTACCGTCACCCCGGTCATAACCGCGACCGGGCTGCCTGCTGCCACACCAACACCGGGGAGCGGGGCCGTCACCACCGAATCTGAGCCGAACGACAGCCACGCCACTGCCAATCGCTGGGATATGCAGCAACCCTTCAGCGGCCAGCTTTCCAGCAGCAGCGATCGGGATGTCATCCTGGTTGAGTTCAGCATGTCCGGGATTTATACCTTTGCCTTCACCGAAGTCGGGACGGGGTTGCGACCTCGTTTGCTTCTGGTGCGGGCCAGCTCCGGCAACGTTCTGGCGGCCAGCAGCGGCGACAATCCCATTCAGCTCACGCTTGATGCTTCCAGCGGGGAGCAGTACTATCTGATCGTCACCCCAATTGCGATTGCACCCGACGCTCAGCGGACTTACACCCTCAGCCTTACCGGCTATATTCCCGATCCAGACGAACCCAACGACAATCGCGTCACGGCCACCTCCTGGGACCTGGCCGCCGGCCCGGTCAGCGGCTACTTCTGGGACAACACGACCGGGCGCTTTGACTATTTCACCTTCCTGGCTCCGCCGACTCTCAACAACAGTCCGATCACCTTTCAACTGGCTAACCCCGCGCCCAATCTCCGTGTGCGCATGACTCTGTTGCGGGATAACGGCCAGTTTGTGGCAAGCACCCCCTATTCCGTGCCCGGGCAACCCGCCACCTTGTCCAGAGTGCTTGAGGCTGGCCAACGATATGCCCTCAAGCTTGAAACGTACGGCGACCGGACGTCCCTGCAGCCCTACACGCTCAGCGCTGCATATACACCCGCCGCCAGCGCTTCCCCCACCGTAGCGCCAACCGCCCTTCCGACCGCCACCCGTCTCCCGCCGCGCCCGTCCCCTGTACCGATAACCGCTACGCCACTACCGCCAACCCCGACCCCCCTGCCGGGGCCGGTGACGGTCATCAGCGGGCGCGTCTGGCAACTTTCCGCGGCGTCGGAACCGGTGGGGGTGGGAGCGGTCAGCGTACGCCTGACGGTCAACGGCGCTGAGCAAGCCGCCGTCCTGAGCCAGATCGACGGCTCCTTCCGGCTGGAGGTAGCCGGTCTGAAGCACGGAGACCGGCTGAGCCTGCGCGCAACCGGTATGCAGGATGTCTTCGAACCGCCCACCTATCAGTGGCAGGCGGAAGCCGGCGTTGATCGCTGGCATTTCGACTTCTATACGTACCGGGGGACAATCACGCCACCCGCCAGCGATGATCAAAACCATCTCTATGGCTACGTGCGGGATGCAGCGGGCAACGGTGTGGCGGGCGTCCGGCTACTGCTGCAAATGGGGGCGTCTGACGCTCTGCAGATGCTGGGGCCAACCGATGCCAGCGGCTATTACGAGGGCTACGTACGGCTGCCCGACCGGGTGATGGTGACCGTATGGGTGGAAACGCCCGGTTACCTGCCGTCGCGCCAGCAGTTCTTCCACGCCTACGCACCGGAGAACCGGGAAATTAGCTTCAGCGGGGGAGGCTGAGACCGCCGCGTGGCCCTGGCCGTTCAGGACGCCGGACGGCCATTGAGGACAAATCGCTCGATCGCCAGGGCGACGCCATCCTCGTCGTTGCTGGCCGTCACGTAGTCGGCGACAGCGCGGACAGAGGCCGGAGCGTTGCCCATCGCCACGCCAATCCCGGCCAGGCGGAGCATCTCCAGGTCGTTCTCGCCGTCGCCGATGGCCAGCACATGGCGCGGATCGAGGTTCAGATCGGCCAGCAGACGGCGCAGGCCGTCGCCTTTGGACGCACCGGGCGGCAGAGTCTCCAGCTGCACGGGCAGTGATTGCACCAGCGTCGCCCGTTCGCCCACGCGGGCAGTCAGCGCGGCCCGCACGGCAGCGATCTCCTGCTCGTCAACATGCATGTTCAGCTTGTTGATCGGCACATGGTCGACGATGGCGCTCAGCGGACCGACCAGCTCCGGCAACGGTTCATGATGGACGACCATGAAATCGGTCTGGATGTTATAGCACTCGGCCAGGAGACGCATCCCGCTATAGGCCACGATCGGGTAGCCGTGTTCCTCCGCGTAGGTGGTGACGATGCGGGCGGCCTCCGGATCCAGGGTGCGCTGGTAGCGGATCGTGCCATCAATGTTGGCCAGGATCAGCCCCTGTGAGTAGACACCGGGCGTATCCAGACCCAGCCGGTGGGCCAGGGCCAGACCGGAGGTTGCTGTCTTGCCGGTGGCGAAGATCACCCGCACGCCGCGCGCCATCGCAGCGCGTAAGGCGGCCTCACAGCGTGGCGTCAGGAGATGGTCGGAGTTCAGGAGCGTGCCGTCCAGATCGACGGCAATGGCACGAATCTCAGGCGTCATGATGTCTGTCTTACAGGCCTCGCGCTCAGCCAGACGGCGCAGGGTCTGATTATACGCGGTGAAAGGCACCAGGTCACGGGGAAAATGGCCCGCTTCTCAAGCGACCCGCTTCTCAGGGGGCGTTGGTCATCCTCCTGCCGGTCGCGGGCGCTTCAGGCGTCTCTGGCGCACACGGCGACAAAATGGGTGGCCGCTGCGTCCGGCAACAGGCGGGCTGCCTGGCAGCTGAGCCAGAACAGCGCATCGTTAAAGGCCAGATAAGTCGGGTCGTCGATGGCGTGGAAGGCCGCCAGGCGCAGCCCCACCGACCGCGCCAGCGCTGCCAGCCGGCGGCGGGTGTTGGCGCGATAAACGACCGGAAAGGTATCGGCTTCCGCCCGCCCGTACAGGCGCGGCACCAGCCACCGCTGCAGGGGCCACAGCGCCCGGTTCAGCAGGGTAACAGGGCTGTAGCGGTTGGGAGCCAGGCAGATGAAGACTCCACCGGGGCGCAGCACGCGGGCCACCTCGGCGAAGGCCCGCTCCGGCGCGGGCAGATGCTCCAGCACCCAGGCGGCGATGACCACATCAACGGCCTGCGCCGGGAGCGGGATCGCCTCCGCCGTGGCGACGGCGCGGCGGAGCGCCGGCAGGCGGTGCTCAACCAGCGAGGTAAAGTCCGGATCGATGCCCAGCGGGCGCAGGCCGTCCAGATCGGTCAACTGCTCCAGCACGCCTCCCCGCCCGCAGCCGATATCCAGCACCACCGGCCGTTCCCGGCCAGCCAGGGCCGCCCGGATCGTCGCCTCGTAGACGGCAGTCGCGGGTTGCCAGCCGGGACGCAGGCGGGCATAGCGGGCGCGGTAGGCATTCTGGCGGTCAAGCGTCAGAGGCACGGGCGGGCCTCCCCCCCATGAAGATACAAGAGCAGGGCATCATTGTGCAGCGAAATTAAGCGAATTTCAACACAGCGTATTCACTCATCTAAAATGTTACTAAAGCGGTATGGTTCTCTCAAAAGAAAATGTTACCGAGGGGACCAATGGCCACGAGCAAGCCGATGAGTGTTGAAGGACGACGCCAATACTTGCGCCAGATGCAAAAGCGCTACCACAAGGCCAAACGGCCGGAGAAAAGCCGCCTGCTGGATGAGATGCAGGCGGTGACGGGACAACACCGCAAACACCTGACGCGGCTGATGAACAGCAGCCTGGACAGGCAGCGACGACGGCGGGAGCGGGGCCAGACGTATGGGCCAGCGGTGAGGGCGGCCATTGCGACGATCGCGGCCAGCCTGGATTGGATTTGTGCGGAACGGCTGCAGCCGCAATTGGTGTGGATGGCCGACCACCTGGAACGCCACGGTGAGTTGGCGCTGACCTCGGCGGTGCGGGTACAACTCAGCACGGTGAGTGTATCCACCGTGCGGCGCATCCTGGCCCAAGTCCCGCGCGACCGGCCACGCCTGCCACGCCAGGGCCCGACCCAGGCCAATCATGTGCGGCGGCACATCCCTGCCACCCGGATCGCGTGGCAGGAAACCACGCCAGGGCACTTTGAGGTGGACCTGGTGCACCATAGCGGTCCGACCGCTGGCGGTCATTATGTCCATTCCCTGCAAATGGTTGACGTGGCCACCGGTTGGAGCGAGCGAGTGGCTATCCTGGGGCGCAGTTATCTCGCCATGCAGGATGGCTTCACCCGTATCCTGAGCCGCCTGCCCTTTCCCGTGCTGGAAATCCATCCTGACAACGGCAGCGAGTTCCTCAATCACCATCTGCTGCGTTTCTGGGCAGACAAGATCCCCACCGCCGGGCTGTCCCGCTCGCGGCCCTACCACAAAAATGACAACCGCTTTGTGGAGCAGAAGAACCATACCCTGGTGCGCGCTTACCTCGGCTACGACCGGCTCGATACAGTCGCTCACACCCACCTGCTCAACCAACTCTATGAGCGCATGTGGCTCTACTACAACTTCTTCCAGCCCGCCCTGCGCCTCGCTGATAAACAGGTTCGCCCCGCAACAGCTCAGTCCGGCTCACGGGTCTCTCGCCGCTTTGACCGCGCCCAGACCCCCTTCGACCGCCTGTGCAACGCCAACATCCTTGACCCGGCCTGCCGCTCCCGCCTGACCGCTCTCCGTGACCGCACGAACCCGGCTCAGCTTCGCCTGGACATCTACGCCCTCCTTGACCAGCTCTTTGCCCTGCCTGGCGCTGACACCCTGCCCGACCGCCAGGACGTCTATCTGACCCTGTTTGCCCCTCCTCCCCCGGAGAAAGGAGCGGCCATCTCAGTAACATTATCTTCTGACTGAACCGTTGCCCTTCGGTAACATTTTCTTTTGATTTGACAGGCACAGCAGCGCAGACTCTCGTATAATGAATCCAGGGGGCCGTTTGTGATCTGGCCGTGCGGCTGTTGTCCTGCCTGCGCCCGGCAGCGAGAGCTACACAGGCCAGCGACGCCCGCTGCTTTGTTCGTTTTCGCGGTTGGCTATTCCATTTGTTGAAGGAGATCAAGGGGGATGAGAGGAACATATACGCTCTTAGTGATCGCCCTGATTCTGGTGCTGGCCGGCAGCCTGATTGGCTGGGCCGCCCAGACCGCGGGCGGCACGATCACCGTGCAGGACGTGCGCTTCATGGGCACGAACGGCAAGCAGATGAGCGCGCTGCTCTACATTCCGCCGGGTGTCAGCGCCGAGTCACCCGCGCCGGGGGTGTTGGCCGTTCACGGATACATCAACTCGCGGGAAACGCAGGATGGCTTCGCCATTGAGTTTGCCCGCCGGGGGTATGTCGTCCTGGCCCTTGACCAGACCGGCCACGGCTACTCCGCGCCGCCTGCCTTCGCCAATGGCTTCGGCGGCCCGGACGGTCTGGCTTACCTCCGCTCGCTGGACATCGTGGACAAGGACAACATCGCGCTGACGGGCCACTCGATGGGCGGCTGGGCCTCGGCCATCGCCGCCGGGGTATACCCGGATGACTACAAGGCCATCGTGCTGGAAGGCTCGTCAACCGGCACGTTCGGCGCGCCGGAGGGCACTGCCGAGTTCCCGCGTAACCTGGGCCTGATCTTCAGCCAGTTTGATGAGTTCGCCCAGTTGATGTGGGGCGCCACGACTGCACCGGAGATCGTCAACACCGAAAAGCTGCAAACCCTGTTCGGCACTGACGAGCCGGTCGTGATCGGGCAGCTCTATGGCTCGGTTGAAGACGGCACCGCCCGTAAGCTGTACATGCCGGGCGTCACCCACCCCGGCGATCACGTCTCGCAGGAAGCCATCGCCAACGCCGTGGAATGGCTGCAACTGACGCTGGAGGGCGGCAACGATCTGCCCCCGACCGACCAGATCTGGTACTGGCGCGAGATCGGCGGCTTCATCGCCCTGCTGGGCATGATCCTGTTCATGTTCCCGCTGGGCGCGATCCTGCTCCAGACCAGCTTCTTCAAGGAACTGGCGGAGCCGCTGCCGGAGTTCAAGGGTCTCAAGGGCTGGGGCTGGTGGGTTGGCTTCCTGCTGGCGGCAGGCATCCCGATCGTCACCTACTACTGGCTGCAGCACCAGGGCAACAGCTGGTTCCCGGCTGGCTCCTTCTGGCCGCAGAACATCACCACCGGCCTGGTGACCTGGGCGCTGGGCAACGCCGTGATCTCGGCGGTGCTCTTCCTGCTGTGGCACTTCCTGCTGAACCGGGACGCAACAGCCGACAACTACGGCCTGACCTGGCAGGGCGGCCTGAACTGGGCCAGGATTGGCAAGTCGTTGCTGCTGGCCATCGCCGTTGTTGTGCCAGCCTACGCCTTGCTGGTCATCGCCTACCAGCTCTTCAAGGTTGACTTCCGCCTGTGGGTGCTGGCCTTCAAGCCGATGAGTCCGCTGCACTTCCAGATCATGCTGGCCTACCTGCCGTTCTTCGGGCTGTTCTTCCTGGTACTGAGCACCACGCTGACCAGCCAGCTGCGCCGGGTGGACGCCCAGGGGCAACCGCAGGCGCTGGACAAGGCCCTGCCGCTGAGCGCGGTCATCCTGGCCATCGGCTTCGTGGTGTTGCTGCTGATCCAGTACCTGCCGCTGCTGAGCGGCGGGACGATGCCGCTGGCCGAGCCGCTGCTGACGATCGTGGCCTTCCAGTTCGTCCCGATCATGGTCTTCGTCGGGCTGCTGCTGACCTACTTCTTCTACAAGACCGGGCGCATCTACACCGGCGCGTTCGTGTGCGCGTTGCTGGTGACCTGGTACATCGTGGCCGGGCAAGCCATCCACTTCGCCTTCTAGGCCTGGCGTTCCTGGCCGGAGAGAACCGGGGAGGCCTCCGCCGTCTGGCGGGGGCCTCTTTTCACGTTTCCGCTGCTGCAACAAAAACCGGCGGGCCATCGCTGACCCGCCGGTGCGCACTGATTGCCTGAGACGGTTACGGCGTGGCCGCCAGGGCCGCATCCGCAGTGGCCAGGCCCGCGCCGGTCGCATCCACGCCCCAGCAGACATTCTGGGTTGTGCCGTACGGCGTGTAGATCGTTCGGCAACCAGCCGGGAGCGGGATCGCGCTACCCGTGAGGATAGTCTCCGCCTGGACGGCGGTCAGGGCCGGGTTCTTCTGGGCCATCAGGGCGACGATGCCCGCCACATGCGGGGAGGCCATCGACGTGCCGCCCAGGAAGTAGTAGGAGACCTGGCCGCTGTTGACCTGGTACGGCCCCACCACCCACGAGCCGGGCGCGGCCACGTCCAGGTCCTGGCCGGGCAGCTGGCGGCTGGAAAAGTCGGTGATGTAGAAGTGGGCCGGGTCGGTTGGTTCGTCCACGTTCAGGTTGTACCACCAGGCGCGGTTGCCAACCGGGTACCACTCGCCGAGCCAGCCGGAGGCCGCGACCGAGATCACCGGTTCGTAGGCGCCGGGGTAGCCCATGCCCGCCGCGCCCTCGTTGCCCGCCGAGGCGACGATGATCACGCCCACCCTGACCGCGTAGTCGATGGCGGCCTTCTCCATCGCGTCCAGCTCCGGCCCACCCAGGCTCATGTTGATCACGACCGGGTAACCGGCCAGCGGGCCAGCCTTCAGATCGGCCACGTAGGTGATGCCACGGGCCACCACCGACGACCAGCCGGAGCCATTCTGGTTGAGCACCTTGACCGGGATGATGGTCGCCATCGGCGCGACACCGTTAACCGGCGTGCCGCGCAGGCTATAGCCCAGGATGGTGCTGGTCACGTGCGTGCCGTGGCTGTTCTGGTCATGTTCCCACTTGTTGGGCTGGCTGGAGACGAAGCCCATCTCCCCACCGCCGCCACCGAAGGAAATCGCATACTGGGTGGCGATGCGCTCCTGCGGGAAGTACTGCCGCCACGAGTCGAGCAGGCCGGTATCCAGGACGGCCACATAGACGCCCGTGCCGTTATAGGCGACCTGACGGTTGTTGAAGCCGAAGTCGGTCACGTTGATCGCGTCCAGGTCCCAGGTGCTCAGGCCATCGGCAAAGTCTTGCACGAACACCGTGTCGACCGGGGCGCCCTTGCGCTCAGCGTCGGGATTGGCGGCGGCCACATAGGGCAGGGCGCGGATGGCCGGCAGGTTCTCTTCCCTGGTCTGCAGGGTCACGGCCCTGATCTCATAGACCACGTCGCGCACGCGCCCGAAGCGGCCCAGGTCAGCCAGCAGGCTGGCGTCAACCTCAGTGTTCAAGACCACGTTGACGCCGATGGTCCGCCCGGCGGAGACGGTCGTCAGCGGCAGGGCGGCCAGCACCAGCACCAGCAAAACCACGATCGTCACTATTCGTTTCATCATAAAACCCCCCTGGGCGAAATACGCCCGAACAGAAAACCGGCTCAGGCCGTACGCCGTCGGGCGGGAGCGCAGCGCCTACATGACACCAACATCCTCAGCAGGCTCCTGCGGCGTCAGCCTTCCGTGCCACACAGGCACAGGCGCGAGCCACACAAATGAGTATTGTCACGCCCTACTACCGGAACCGCGACGAAAGACCATGCATGAATGTAACCCGGTGAAGTGCGCGTGTGATCCCATTATACCCGGCTTTTGCATCAGGCAAATCATAGCCTTAATCTTACTGACGGGTTGGAACGGCCAGCAACCGGCAAAGGGCTGCCCTCGCACCATCAGGGCTGGCCAGGCTACGGGGCGCGAATCGCCTCTGGCAAGCAGGCCGGTTTTATGTTATGATGACGGCGTCTTCCGCCGCAGGGCGGAACAGGCCGGAGTGGCGGAACGGTATACGCGATCGCCTCAAAAGCGATTGTCCACACGGACTTGTGGGTTCGAATCCCACCTCCGGCACAGTGCACCAGCAGCCAGGCAAGCCCGGGCCTGGCTGCTGGCGTTCTGGCGGCAGATGCGGCAAGGTGTCGCCTGCACGTTCTCCCACCTCTCGCCTGCCGCCCGATCTCCAGACTTCCTGCCTCCTGCCCTTGTCCGCTGCTGCCCTGCTTACCGCCGGTTCCGGCAGGCCGTCAGGCCGAAAAACTGATACAATAGACACGCGCGGGCAGAGAAAGTGGCGAGGAGTCGCTCCTACTGGCCGCTGATCCTGGCACTGAAGACAGACGAAAATGACGCGGATTGTGCTTTCCCTCCTGCTCGGCCTGGTGGCGGGCATCGGCCTGGGGCTGTACATCGGCTGGGTACAGGCCCCGGTCCAATACATAGACAGCCCGCTGAGCATGCTCGACCAGCCCCACCGTGACGAGTACACGGTCATGATCGCGTACGGCTATACCGCCGATGGCGACCTGACCGGTGCGGTGGAACGGCTGCGCAGGCTACAGGTCGCCAGCGTGCCCGACTATGTGCAGGCCCTGACCGAGCGTTACATCTCGCAGGGGCGCAGCGTGGCCGATATCCGCCGCCTGGTGGCGCTGGCCGAGGCGATGGGTCGCCTGACGCCGCTGATGGAGGCTTACCGCGCCCCGGCCCCGTGACAGCCGGGGGAGCGCCTGTGCACTGTATGCTGCTTGACGGATAACAGGATGGCGAGGAACTACCGGATCTCGTGGGTCGGGTTGCTGCTGGGGTTGGCCATCGGGCTGGCCCTGGGACTGACGTATGCCTGGGTGATCGACCCGGTCGTCGAATATGACACGCAACCGGCCCAGCTCAGCGCTGAGGCCCGCCGCGACTACCTGATCGCGATCAGCCTGGCCTACCGCGCCGATGGCGACCTGCGCCGCGCCGTAGAGCGCCTGGTCGAGTTGCGCCTGCCGGGCGATCCCTTCCAGGCCGTCGCTGATGCTGCCTGTGAACTGTTCCTGCAGGGGGTGGACAACAACACCGAACGCAACGCCATCGAAGCCATGATCGCCCTCTACAGCCCACAGGGACGCTCCGGCTGCGCAGACGAGAGCGATCTCTTCCTGGTGGTGCTGGCCACGCCGACGCCCTTCCCGACGGCGATCCCGGTCACGCCGACGCTCGTCCCGCCGCCGACCAAAACGCCCACGGCGGCTACCCCGCTCCTGTTGACCCCGCCAACGGTCGCCCCTACCCGTACACCAACCGAAATCCCGCAGGTTGACGACTACATCATCGCCAACATCCAGACCTTTTGCAGCGTGACGCTGGCCGGGGTGATCGAGGTGTATGTGCAATGGCCGGGCGTTGGCGATCAGCCGGGCATCCCGGTGCGGGTGGCCTGGGATGGCGGCGAGGATCGTTTCTTCACCGGCCTTAAACCGGAGCGCGGGGCCGGTTACGCCGACTTCCAGATGGAAGCCAACCGCTCCTACACCGTCGAATTGCCGGGGCGCAGCCGCCGGAGCAATTCGCTGGCCGCTTCCCCCTGCACCACCGAAAGCGGCGAACGCTCCACAACTTCCTACCGGGTGGTCTTCCGCCGCAGTTAGGGTGGGCCATCCCCTGCCGCCGAAGCCTGCCGTTATCCGTCGTCGCCAGCCTCCACCGCGTAACGCAGCCAGACCCGCCCGCCCTCCCGCACGTCCGCGCTGATCAGACGCAGGCGGGTTGGCCGTTCGTCTGCCTGCAGGGGCGGCGCATCGAAGAGAGCGGGCGTCCCGGTCCCGCCGATGATCGCCGGGCAGAATTCGAGGTTGATCTCGTCCACCAGCCCGGCGCGCAACAGCGCCCCGTTGAGCCGTCCGCCGGCGGTGGAAAGCACACACGCCACCCCCAGCACGGTGCCGAGCTTCTCCAGCGCCAGAGCCAGGTCGACGTGCGGCCCCGGCCCGGCCACCAGATACGGAATCTCCTCCCGCCGCAGGTAGGCCAGGTAGTCGGGCGGGGTGGCCCGGTGGACAAGGCTGAGCGCGTACCAGCCGGCCCAGGCCGGGCCGAAAGCCGCGCCATCCTTGACCATCCAGCGCACCCGCCCGCGCCCGTCTACGGCGCAGAACCAGCCGCGATGTCCGGCCCGGCTCAGAACCGCCGGAGGCAGGTAGTCCTCGTACAGCGGCGCAGGATCGCCCTCGAAGGGCGGCAGGGGCGCCGGTTCTTCGCCTTCCAGGACAAACGAACCACTGCCTTCCAGCGTGGCCCCCGGCGCATGATGAGCATGCAACCACTCGCTCACGCCGGAGGAACCATCATCCACGATGCGCCAGCGTTCGTCGCCGCTCATGAGCAGCACATCCGGAGCCAGCGTCAAACGGCCGTCAGCGGACGCAACGTTGTGAACCACCACCCGCGGTCTGGTCATGGGTCTTCCCCCTCTCTGGAATCGATCTGCCTGTAGTGTACCCCGGCAGCCGTGATCGGCGGCAGGTGGCCGGTTACGGGCATTGCCGCTTGCCGCCTGCCCCCGGAGCGGGCATAATCCCCCCAGGATCACTTGCACCGGACACACAGGCAGTCATGGCCAAACCTGCGCCTACGTACTATATCCTGCACGGGGAAGACCTCTTCACGCTGGAAGAGGAGGTCGCCACCATACGCGCCCGCATGGGCGACGATCCCGCCACTGCCGACCTCAACACCACCTCGTTCGACGGCAGGACGGCCACCGTCGCCGATGTGTTCAACGCGGTATCGGCCCTGCCGTTCCTCAGCGACCGGCGGCTGGCCATCGTCTACGGCTGGCTCTCCTACCTGGCGCGGACTCCCGGCGGCAAAGCGACGCTGGAAGCGATTGTGGCTCAGCTGCCCGGCCTGCCGGACTGGGCACGGCTGGTCTTTGTAGAACGGGAGATGCTCAGTGACGCCCACCCGGTGCTCAAGCTGGCCCAGGGCGATCCGCGCGCCTATGTCAAAGCCTTTCGCCGACCCGATGCGGCCAGTTTTAGCGCCTGGATTCAGGCCCGCGCCGCCCACTACGGCGTCAGCCTTGAACCGGAAGCCCGGGAGATGCTGGCGGCGCTGGTGCGGGAAGACCAGTTCAGCGGCGACCTGATCAAAGCCGATAACGAACTGTTCAAGCTGGCCGCCTACGTGGGAGAAGGGGGCGTGATCACCCGCGAGCATGTGGCCGCCGTGACCGCTTACGTGCCGGAGGAAAGTGTCTTTCCCATGGTCGACGCGCTGGGCCGCCGCGACGGCAGAACTGCCACCCGGCTGCTGCTCCGCCTGCTCAAAGACACGGACGCGTCCAACCTCTTCGGGCTGATCGTCCGCCAGTTACGCCTGTT
>FWPV01005021.1_pt1 | contig 23739 bp, 24 predicted proteins | sample 2228371 | NCBI WGS metagenome assembly FWPV01 (sample SAMEA103939776, study PRJEB20133) | metagenome | reverse complement strand
GGCCGGGACGGACAAAAGCAGCAGGGACAACAAACGCACCATCATCCGTTATGCCTCCGATATTGAAAACCGCTCACCATGGCCTGGGCCACGGGCAGGCCATGCCTGCGCTCGTGCAGGATCAGGGCCGCGAGATGCACGATCACGAAGGCGAGGATCCATTCCTCCAGCCAGTCATGGGGCGTGCGGAACAGGGGTTTGCGCAACAGGTCATCCCCCAGCCAGGCGTAGAGCGGCCCCTGCCCCTGATCGATGGCCGCCAGGGCGAGTCCCGTGCAGACCATCACCACCAGCAGGAGGTACAGGACCAGGTAAGCCAGGCTGGCGACGGGATGGTGGCCCAGTGCCTGCGGAGGGGTGAAAAAGGCCCGCCGGCGCAGGGCATCCAGCCATGCCTTGGGCTGCCACAGCGCGGCCCAGCGGGCGTGCTCCGGTCCCGTGAGGCCCCATACCAGACGTGCCGTCAGGCCCAGGAACAGGCCATAGCCGCACCACAGGTGCAGGCGCCAGAGGGCGGCCACCTCCCAGGAGAATTCCAGGGCCGTGGCCAACTGGCTGGTCAGGATCAGCAGCACCACCAGCAGGGCATTGACGGCATGGATCAGGCGCAGCACCGGATCGTAGACATAGGTCCGTGTGAGGGTCGCCGTCTCCATGACCTTCATACCCCAGCCTCAGCGGCACCGCACCACCAGGGCCTGCCAGACGAGCAGGCGGGTGCCGAGCGCCCCATGCCCAGCGGTGGTGGGGAAGACGGTCTTGCCGGCAAGGAGACAGTGGGTGGTGGGCGGCTGCGCCAAGTCCGGATCCTGGAAGGCATGGGTATGGTGTATATTAATTTGCTAATCTACTGATTCTGTCAATCCATGCTGACCCATTACGAGCGCATTGGCGGTGAGACCCAGATCCGCCGTCTGGTGGACCGGTTTTACGACCTGATGGATGAACTGCCCGAGGTCAGGGAGATCCGCAGGCTGCACCCGGCAGACCTGAGCACCGCGCGGCAGAAACTGTTCGAATTCCTCTCTGGCTGGATGGGAGGCCCCCAGCTCTATGTGGAAAAATACGGCCACCCCATGCTACGCCGACGGCACCTGCCCTTCCCCATCGGTGAGCGGGAGCGGGATCAGTGGCTACTGTGCATGCGCCAGGCCCTGGAGGAGGTGGTGGCGGACGCAAGGCTGAGCACCGAGCTCTACGAGGCCTTCGCGCGCGTGGCGGACCACATGCGCAACCAGCCATCCTGAGCCGGCCAGAACACGTAGGGCACAATAAGCGGAGCGCATTGCGCCGAATGTAGCTGTCAGGTTAGGAATTAGAGATTAGCAATTAGTATTTTAGAGATCTCTATTTTTAATAACTAACACTAATCACTAACCCGCTGACCCTCCCTCAGCCCGGATAGGGCAGCCGTTCCATGAGATAGCACAGACAGTCCTGACGGATGATCCGGGCATCCCGGGTGAGCATGGCGGGCATCATGCGGCGGCGTAGCCTCAGCCTGCGGTCTGCCCAGTCGAATAGCCGCCTGCCCACGTCCTCCCCCGCCTCGTCCGTTACCACGAGGGGGGCGGCCAGATCGCGGGTGAGGCGACCCAGGACGCTGCCGGCGGGCAGCTCCTGGAAGTTGAGCCGGTCCAGATCGGCGGGAAAGACGACATCGGCCACCTGTGGCTCGAAGGCGAAACTGACCGCCTCCGCCACCTTGACCGTGGCGACGGTGTGATAGAGGTCGATGTCATGGTGCGGCACGGGGTGTGAGGGGAAGGCGGCCAGGTTCAGGCAGGCCTCGAGGAATTCCGCGGCGTGCATCTCGCCGCGGGCCGTGCCCGGCCTGCCGCACTCCACGGTGACCGATGGGCACAGGGGCGCGAAGGCGGCGGACTGTACCCCCAGGGGGCGCAGGAAATACACCACGGTGCGGGAGAATAGGGTGGCCAGGTGCAGGAAGTGGGACGCGAGGCGGTTGACACAGGCGTAGTGGGGATTGAGACCGGTGTTGTTGTGGATGTCCACGCTGGCGAAGACTTGCCGCCTGGCCATCTCGTCCACCACCTGGCGCATCACCGCCGCCTCGGCCCGCCACACCTCCTCCGTGCCTGGCCAGACCCGGTTGTAGTCCACCTGCCCTTCCAGACGCCGAACCCCGTGGCGGGCCGCCTGCACGTTGCCGATGAATAGGGACAGGGCCCTGGGCAGGCCGTGGGCCTGATGTCTGGCCAGGACCTGGCGCACGGCATGCCAGCCGGTGTCCTCGTTGCCATGCAGCAGGACGGACACGAACAGGGGCTCGGGTCGCCGACCCGGCAGGTGGATCAGGGTGGGTCCGGCCAGCCGCTCGTGTAGGCGGCAGCTATCCAGCTCCAGCAGGCCCGGGGGTAGCCCATCGTGTACGGCTAGTTGGATCATGCCGGCCACTCGTGCACCGGGGCGCAGGAGCGCTGGTTTTCCAGATAGTCCGCCATGAGCAGGGACCAATCGTCATGGCAGCTGCGGGCGTGTTCCAGCAACCAGTCCGCCCCGCTCATGCCAGCGCCCAGCCTGGCTCTGAGCACCGCCGTATAGCGCTCGATCTCCTCATCTTCCAACCCCAGGCTGGCCAGCCCTTCACCGGCCAGGGGCAGGAGCGTCTCGAGCAGGCTGCGGGCCGGATAGGTGCGACCGTCCAGCCAGGTGAGCCCCGCCGTGAGCCCCCAGCGCGCGGCGGCATAGAAGTTGGCGCGGGCCACGGCAAAGTCCAGCCTGGCCTCTGGCGGCTCCCGCATGCGGGCCAGTAGCTGCACCAACCCGAAATAGAAGGCGGCATTGGCCATCATGTCCAGCAGGGTGGGCCCGCTGGGCAGCACCCGCTGCTCGATGCGCACATGGATCTCGCCCTGCTCGTCGAAGCCGATGAGGGGGCGCACCCAGCGCCAGATGGAGCCATTGTGCAGCCGCAGGTGTGGAAAACGCTCTTGCGGCTCCTCCTGGGGCATGGGCAGGAGCACGGGAAAATGCGTCAGATTCTCCTGGAACAGCTCCAAGAGGCTCTCACGTACATAACCCCGCCCCAGGGAGACCCGGCGGGTGGTGGCATCGGCCAGCCCTGCGTAGCCGCCCAGGTCCACGGATTGCTCGAACAGGGGGATGCGCGTCTCCTGCCAGAGCCGGCGCCCGAACAGCAGGGGCGAATTGGTGGCCAGGGCGAGCAGCGGCCCACAGGCGATGAGGCTGGCGTTGTAGTAGCGGGCGCTTAAGCGCTCCGGCACCTGCAAATGCAGCTGAAAGGAGGTGGTGGCCGCCTCCAGCATCACGTCCGAGCGGTTCAGCTCCAGCACGTCTTCCCCTTCGATGTGGATGCACAGCGGCCTGCCTGCACGCTGGCGGATGACCTGGTCGTTGAGGGCCACGTAGCGGTTCAGTCTGGACATGGTGGCGAGGCTCAGGTCCTGCTCGCGCAGGCTGGGCGGGATGCCGATGATGGCCAGCTGGGCGTCCATGGCGTGGGCCACCGCCTGGGCCCGGCGCCAGGTGGACGCGAGCTCGGATTCCATGGCCTGCAAAGCCCCTGGGCCGATGACCCGGGGCGTGCCGTTGACCTCGACGTTGAACTGGGAAAGCTCGGGCACCACCAGGGGATCACCCAGGGCCTGCAGATAGGCCTCGTTGATGGGACAGGGACTGCCGTTGTGATCCAACAACCACGCCTCCAGCTCGAATCCGACCTTGAGACGCTCGTCCCGGAACCCACCCTGCCTTGCGCGGGCCAAAAGCCACTGCGTCTCCTGCCGCAGACATTGGGCGAAACGCTGGAAGTCATCGGCATCGAAGGCGGTGCGGCCGATCTCCTGCCCCATGGGCCCTCCTCCGGCTGGAACCCTCTGTCAGGCTAGCACAGCCCGAGGGCTGCGGCCCGGATCAGTCGCCGAGGAGTTCCAGGATGGCCTTGAGCTCGCGCTTGACGGCGGCGAGATCCGGTTGGGCGGGGGCGCTGCCGGGCGACGCCTCCTTGGCCTCGGCCTCTTGCAGGAGCCGGTTCCTCGCCCCGCTGATGGTGAAGCCCTCCTCATAGAGGAGGTGGCGGATGCGGCGGATAAGCATCACCTCGTGATGCTGGTAATAACGGCGGTTGCCGCGCCGTTTGACCGGCTTGAGCTGGCTGAACTCCTGCTCCCAGTAACGCAGGACGTGGGGTTTGACCCCGCACAGCTCGCTCACCTCCCCTATGGTGAAATAGCGCTTGGGCGGGATGGGGGGGAGCTCACTGCTGGGCACGTGTTCCGGCATGGGCCGCCTCCACCAGATCCTTCAGTTTCTGGCTGGCATGGAAGGTCACCACGCGCCGGGCGCTGATGGGCATCTCCTCGCCGGTCTTGGGATTGCGGCCTGGACGCTGGGGTTTGTCGCGCAGCAGGAAGTTGCCGAAGCCGGAGAGTTTGACGCTGTCGCCCTGCTCCAGGGCGTTGCGCACCTCCTCGAAAAAGAACTCCACCATCTCCTTGGCCTCACGTTTGTTGAGGCCGACCTTCTCGAACAGCAGATTGGCGAGTTCCGCCTTGGTGAGCGTTGTCATCGTGCAGCTGACCCCTCGCCGCGCAGGGCGGCGCCGAAGTGTTCGGAAAGATATGTCAGGACTTGGGAGACCGATGCCTCGATCTCCTGCTCCGTAAGTGTTTTCTCAGTATGTTGTAACAACATTCTGAATGCAAGGCTTTTTTTTCCGGGCGCCACCCCCGGCCCCTGATACAGGTCGAACAGTTCCAACTCGGTGACCGTGGGAGGCAGATGGGCGCGCATGGCATCGAGCATCCTGCCCACCTCTGTATGGGCATCCACGACCACGGCGATGTCCCGCCGCACCGCCGGGAAGCGGGGCACGATGCGGTAGCGGGGCAGGCTGCGGCGTGCCAGGACCGTGTATTCCAGCTCGAACAGCAGCGGGCTGCGGCTAAAGCCGTATTTCTGCGCCAGCCGCGGGTGCAGGCTGCCGATCCAGCCCACCCCATGGCCGTCGATCTCGATGCGGGCCGCCTGGCCCGGGTGCAGGGCAGGATGGGGAGCGGCGACGAACGCCGGTCGCAAGGGCCAGAACAGAGACTCCACATCGCCCTTGACATCGTAGAAGTCCACCCAGCGTGTGGGCGCGCCCCACTGCTCCGGCCACACCGCACCATAGGCCAGGCCGGCCACTCGCAGGGGCTGGGCGTGGGCATCCGTGCCTAGGAAGCAGCGCCCCAGCTCGAACAGACGCAGCCTCTCCTGGCCATGGTTGAGGTTGTGGCGCAGGGTCTGCACCAGCCCTGGCATCAGGCTGGCGCGCATCACCCCCATCTGGCTTGCGATGGGGTTGAGCAGGCGTATCTCTCTTTGATCAGGAGTAAAATCAATATGTTGCTCTTCTGATATGAAGCTGTACGTGATGATTTCCTGATATCCAATGGCTACGAATTGGTTTTTGACCTCCGCTTCCGTCCTCACCCCCTCGGCCGCCGGCAACATGCGCCCGGGGGATGTGCTCGGGATGCGCTCGTAGCCACGAAGTCTGGCCACCTCTTCGATGAGGTCCGCCTCCCGCTCCAGGTCGAAGCGCCAGGTCGGCGCCTGCAGGGTCCAGGTCTCCCCCTGGGAGCTCAAGGTGAGGCCTAGACGCTGCAGGCTGGCGAGCATCTCCGCGTCCGTTAGCTCCACCCCCAGGAGGCGCCGGGCACGCCCCGGCCGGAAGGGGATGGGGGGGCGCGCCGCCACCCCTGGGCCGGCCTCCACCACCTCGGCCGCCGCACCGCCGCAGATGTCCAGGATCAGACGGGTGGCCCGCTCCATGGCCCGACGCGGGAGGGCGGGGTCAACCCCCCGCTCGAAGCGATGGCCAGAGTCCGTAACTAGGCCATAACGGCGGGCGCGGCCCGCCACGGCAGCCGGAGTGAAATGGGCCGCCTCCAGGAAGACGGCGCGGCTTGCCTCGCCCACGCCTGCGGCCGCCCCGCCCATGATGCCCGCCAGGGCCTGGGGACCGTCGTCGTCGGCGATCACCAGGCAGTCCTCCCCCAGGGTGATGGTTTCCCCGCCCAGCAGGGTCAGGCGCTCCCCTGGCCGTGCCATGCGCACTTGTACGGGACCCCGCAGGCGATCCAGGTCGAAGGCATGCATGGGCTGGCCCAGCTCCAGCATGACGTAGTTGGTGACGTCCACCACCGGGTGGATGGGCCGCAGGCCCGCGCGCATCAGGCGTTGCCGCATCCACTCCGGGGTGCGGGCCTGCGGGTCGATGCCACGCACCACCCGCCCGCAGTAGAGGGGACAGGCCTGCGTTGCCTGCACGTGCACCGCCATGCCGCCCTCGATGGTCGCCGCCACCGGTGGGCAATCCACCCCGTGCAGGCGCGCCCCCGTGAGGGCGGCCAGCTCCCGGGCCACCCCCAGGACCGACAGACAGTCCCCCCGGTTGGGGGTGAGCTTCAGGGTGAAGAGGTGGTCATCCAGGTTCAGATAGGTGCGCAGGTCCTGCCCCACGGGGGCCTCGGCAGGCAGTTCCAGGATGCCCTCGGCCTCCCCCGCCATGCCCAGCTCCTTGGCGGAGCAGAGCATGCCGGCGGATTCTACCCCCCGCACCTTGGCCTGGCGGATCTCCATCTCGGGCAGCCTCGCCCCCACCCGGGCACAGGCGGTCTTGAGGCCCACACGGGCATTGGGCGCACCGCAGACGATGGTGAGCACCTCCCCCCCGCCCACGTGCACCCGGCACACCTGCAGCCGGTCGGCGTGCGGATGCCGCTCGGCCTCCAGGATCTCGGCCACCACCACCCCCTGGAAGGGAGGCGCCACCGGTGTGAGGGCTTCCACCTCCAGGCCGGCCATGGTCAGCAGATGGGCTAGCTCCTGGCGCGTGAGGTCGGTCTCCACGAGGCTGCGCAGCCAGCGTTCCGGGAATTGCATGCCGGGCTCCTCAGGCGAACTGCCGCAGGAAGCGGACGTCGTTTTCAAAGAACAGGCGCAGGTCATCCACGCCGTAGCGCAGCATGGCCAGCCGCTCCACGCCCAGGCCGAAGGCGAAGCCCTGCCAGCGCTCGGCATCGATGCCCACATGGCCGAACACGTTGGGATGCACCATGCCGCAACCCAGGACCTCCAGCCATCCGGTCTGGGAACACACCCGGCAGCCTGCCCCGTTGCAGATGACACAGCCGATGTCCATCTCGGCCGAGGGCTCGGTGAAGGGGAAGAAGGAGGCCCGGAAGCGCACGGGCAGATCCTCCCGCTCGAAGAAACGGGCCATGAAATCGGCTAGCACCCCCTTGAGATCGGCAAAACTCACCCCCTCGTCCACCCACAGGCCCTCCACCTGATGGAACATGGGGGTATGGGTCACGTCCGAGTCGCAGCGATACACCCGCCCCGGGGCGATGATGCGGATGGGGGGTCGATGGGCCAGCATGTAATGCACCTGCACCGGCGAGGTGTGGGTGCGCAGCAGGTGGCCATCGTCCAGGTAGAAGGTGTCGTGCATGGCCCGCGCCGGGTGATCCTCGGGGATGTTGAGCGCGGTGAAGTTGTGGAAATCGGTCTCGATCTCCGGCCCCTCCGCCACGTCGAAGCCGATGCTGGCGAACAGGCGCTCGATGCGCTGCAGGGTCAGGGAGACCGGGTGCAGCCCCCCCCGGCCCGGACCCCGGCCAGGCAGGGTCACGTCCAGGGCCTCCTGGGCGAGCTGGCGCGCCAGGGCCTCGGCCTGGATGGCCTCGCGCCTGGCCCTGAGCAGGGACTCCACCCGTTGTTTGGCGTCGTTGATGCGGGCCCCCGCCTCCCGGCGCTCCTCCGGGGGCAGCTCCCCCAACCCCTTCATCGCCTCGGTGATGAGCCCGCCCTTGCCCAGGTAGCGGGCCTTGGCCTGGTCCAAGGCGGCGAGGGTGGCGGCGTGCTGGAAGTCCGCCTGCGCCTGTTCGACGATCGCGTTTAAGTCATGCATGTTCGGCTCCGTCACCGGGTGAAGTCGGGCGGCGTTCGTCAGCTCCCCTCCTGTGCGGGGATGGCCAGCGGGTGCAAACGACAAAGGGAGGCCATGCCTCCCTCTGTCGCGACGAGCAGGGCTCAGGCGGTCAGGCTGGCCTTGGCCTGCTGGGCCACCCTGGCAAAGGCGGCCGGGTCGAAGACGGCCATGTCCGCCAGGACCTTGCGGTCGAGGTCGATGCTGGCCTTCTTGAGGCCGTTCATGAACTGGCTGTAGTTCATGTCCAGGCCCAGCTCCCGCACCGCGGCGTTGATGCGGGCGATCCACAGGGCGCGGAACTGACGCTTGCGCTGCCGGCGGTCCCGGTAGGCGTATTGCCCCGCCTTCATCACCGCCTCGTTGGCTACCCGGAAGACGTTCTTGCGGCGGCCGCGGTAGCCCTTGGCGGCCTCGATCACCTTCTTGTGGCGGGCGCGGGCGGTAACCCCTCTTTTCACGCGTGGCATGCTCGTTCCTCCTTTAGGCGTAGGGCAACATGGCGCGCACGTGGCCCATGTCGGTGGGGCTCAGCCCGGTCATGCCGCGTAGCCCCCGCTTGCGCTTGGTGCTCTTCTTGGTGAGGATGTGGCGCAGATAGGCGTGAGTGCGCTTGACCCCGCCGCTGCCCCGCACGCGGAAGCGCTTGGCCGCCCCGCTCTTGGTCTTCATCTTGGGCATTGCTGTTCTCCTATTGGATGCCACGAGGTGATCCCCGTCTACGGGATGCTTGCCGACCTCGCGGCACTTGTGCGACGCGGATTCAGAGGACCGCGCCATGCCTCGTGAAACTATTTGCGCTTCTTCGGTGCCAGGACCATGACCATCTGGCGGCCTTCCAGCTTGGGATGCTGCTCCACCACACCGTACTGGGCCAGATCCGCCTCGATGCGCTGGAGCAGCTGCAAACCGAATTCCTGATGGGTCACCTCCCGCCCGCGGAAACGCATGGTCACCTTCGCCTTGTCGCCCTCGCTCAGGAAGCGGATCAGATTTCTCAGCTTGACCTGGTAATCCGCCTCGTCGGTGCGGGGCCGGAACTTGATCTCCTTGACCTGGATCTGCTTTTGCTTGAGCCGGGCCTCGTGCTGTCTTTTCTGCTCCTGGTATTTGTACTTGCCGTAATCCATGATGCGGCACACCGGCGGTTGCGCATGGGGTGCGATCTCCACCAGATCCAGATCCGCATCCTCGGCCTTCAGGAGGGCCTCTCTCAAACTGACGATACCGATTTGTGTGCCGTCTTCCCCGATCAACCGGACCTGCGGCGCATCGATCTCGCCGTTGATCCGCAACTCCTTGTCCAGTGCGATGCTGATACCCTTTCCGAACACGGGCGGCGCTAGCCCGCCCTTTGGTTGATCTCCTCACGCATGCGGGCGATCAGGGCATCCAGGCTCATCTGCCCCAGGTCTGCACCGCCGCGGATCCTCACCGAAACCATGCCCTGGGCCTTTTCCTTCTCGCCCACGATGAGCTGATAAGGGACCCGCTGCATGGAGTGGGTGCGGATTTTATAGTTAATCTTTTCGTTCCTCAAGTCGGAGACCGCCCGGAAACCTTGTTGCACAAGGGTCTGCGTGACCTGGGCGGCATAGTCGGCCTGATGATCGGTGATGCTCATCACCACCGCCTGCACTGGCGCGAGCCACAGGGGGAAATTCCCAGCGTAATGCTCGATGAGGATGCCGATGAAGCGCTCCATGGAGCCCAGGATGGCGCGGTGCAGCATGACCGGCGGGCGGCGGGTGTTGTCCTCGGCCACGTACTCGGCACCCAAGCGCACCGGCAGATTGAAGTCGAGCTGGATGGTGCCCACCTGCCATAGCCGGCCGAGGGAGTCCTTCAAGGTGAACTCAATCTTCGGCCCGTAGAAGGCCCCCTCCCCCGGCTGCAGTTCATAGGCGAGCCCGTTTTGGGCGAGCGCCGCGGCGAGGGCGGCCTCGGCGCGGTCCCAGGTCGCCTCGGAGCCCACCCGTTTCTCGGGCCGTGTGGACAGTTTCACCGAAACGTCCTGGAAGCCGAAGTCGGCATAGACCTCCTGCAGCATGCGGATGAAGGCGGAGACTTCGCTCTGGATCTGCTCCTCGGTGCAGAAGATGTGGGCGTCGTCCTGGGTGAAAGCGCGCACCCGCATCAGCCCGTGTAGGGCTCCGGAAGGTTCGTTGCGGTGGCAGGAACCGAACTCGGCGATCCTGAGCGGCAGGTCCCGGTAGGAATGTAGCCCATGGTTGAAGATCTGCACGTGCCCCGGGCAGTTCATGGGCTTGACCGCATAGTCCCGGTTCTCCGAGGCGGTGGTGAACATGTTCTCGCGATAGTTCTCCCAGTGGCCGGAGCGCTCCCAGAGGCTGCGGTCCATCACCGTCGGGGTCTTCACCTCCTGGTAGCCATACTCGCGGAACTTGCGCCGCATGTACTGCTCGATCTCCTGCCACAGGATCCAGCCGTTGGGATGCCAGAAGACCATGCCCGGCGCCTCGTCCTGCAGGTGAAACAGATCGAGCTGCTTGCCGAGTTTGCGGTGATCGCGCTTTTCGGCCTCTTCCAGGCGGTGCAGGTAGGCCGCGAGGTCTTCCTTGCGGGCCCAGGCCGTGCCATAGATGCGCTGCAGCATCTCGTTCTTCGCATCGCCGCGCCAGTAGGCCCCGGCCACCTTCATGAGCTTGAAGACCTTGAGCCTGCCCGTGCTGGGCACATGGGGCCCCCGGCACAGATCGACGAAGTCCCCCTCGCGGTAGAGCGAAATGGTCTCCCCGGCCGGAATATCGCGGATGATCTCGGCCTTGTAATGCTCGCCGATGGACTCGAAAAAGCGGATGGCCTCGTCCCGATCCCATTCCTCGCGCGTGACCGGGATGTTCCGGCGGGCGAGCTCCTGCATGCGCTTTTCGATGGCCTCCAGGTCCTCGGGGGTGAAGGGGCGCTTGTAGGCGAAGTCGTAGTAGAAGCCGTCCTCGATCACCGGCCCGATGGTCACCTGGGCCTCTGGGTAGAGCTCCTTGACGGCATAGGCGAGCAGGTGGGCGGTGGAGTGCCGGATGAGCGCGAGCCCCTCCGGGTCCCGGTCGGTGACGATGGCCAGCCGCACGTCCCGGTCGATGACGTGGCTCAGATCCACGAGCTTGCCATCCACCTTGCCGGCCAAGGCCGCCCGCGCCAGACCCGCGCCGATGCCGGCGGCCACCTCGGCCACGGTGACCGGCTTGTCATAGGTCCGCACCGATCCGTCGGGTAGTGTGATCTGCGGCATGTTGCGCTCCAGAACGAAAGCGAAAAAAAAGTGCGGTCGGGCCGCACTTTTTCGGGGATCGACACAGAAGGCGGCTCAACCCGGACCTGGGCGTGCGCGGTCTGTTCGAGTTGCCATGGCGTGTCGCTCCGGAATGGGAATTGGTAGGCGCGATTGGACTCGAACCAACGACCCCCACCATGTCAAGGTGATGCTCTAACCAGCTGAGCTACGCGCCTGTGGAGGTGGGATGATACCCCAGGGCCGGCCCCCGCGCAACGCGCGGCTCAGGATGCGCCCAGGGCCTGCCGCCGTCCCCTTTGCACGTCCACCGTGGCCAGGAGAAGCAGACCCGCGACGAAGAAGACCCCCAGGGTGAGCATGGCCGGTCGGTGGGCACCGTCGGTAAGCCACACGGCCGCACCGTAGGTGATGGGCCCCAGGATAGAGGAGAGCTTCACCGCCATGCCCCACAGGCCGAAGAACTCCGCCCGGTGGGGCAGCGGGCTCAGATACCCCACCAGGGCCCGCCCCCCCGACTGGGAGGCACCCAGGCTCAGGCCCGCCAGGTGGGCCGCCAGCCAGAACAGGGCGGGCCCGGTGGCAAACCAGGCGAGCAGCACGGTCTGTAGCCACCCCGCAAGGGTGAGGGCAATGGCCGGACGGTGGCCGATGCGGTCCTGGATATGGCCGAAGGCCACTGCCCCGATGGCCGCCGTCACGTTCACCGCCAGGATGAGGAGGATGCTGTCCCGGGTGTCGAAGCCCATGGCCTGCTGGGCATAGACGGCCGCCAGGGCGATGACCGCCTGCACCCCGGCCTGGTAGAAGACGATGCAGATCAGGAAGCGGAAGAGATCCCGGAATCGGCGTGCATGACCCAGGGAGTCCAGCACCCGCAGGTAGGCCTGGTGGATGTCCGTAAGCCGCAAGCCGTGGCCGGACACAGGGAAGGACGCGCCCCTGTCGGCACCCCCCCGCTCCCGCAGGAACACGAAGGTGGGCAGTGCGGCCAAGGCAAACATGCCGGCGGTGATGAGCATGGTCACCGGCACGAACTGCTGGGCTGTGTGCCCCTGGCCCTGGGCATGGGCCACGTAAGCCAGGCAAAGCCCCAGGGTGAGCATCCCTCCCAGATAGCCCAGGCCCCAGCCATAGCCGGAGAGCCGCCCCTGGGCGCGGCCGCGGGCCAGCTCGGGCAGGAAGGCGGCGATCAAGTTCTCCCCCGTGCCAAAGAAGAAGTTGCTCGCCACCACCAGTGCCATCCCCAACGCCAGATCGCCGGGCCCCACCAGGGCCAGGGCGGCGGTGCCCAGGACGCAGCCCAGGGTGGAGATGGCCAGCAGCCGCTTCTTGGCGCAGGCCAGATCCGCATAGGCCCCCAGGACCGGGGCGGTGAGGATGATCAGGGCATAGGACAGCGCCAGTGCACCGCTCCAGGCCAGGGTGGCCCAGGGGGTATTGCCTGCCACCGTGGCGACGAAATAGGCGTTGAACACCGCCGTGATCACCACCGTGGTGTAGCCGGAATTGGCGAAGTCGTACATGGCCCAGGCCCAGGCCTCGCGCCTGAGCACGCCCGGCTTGAGGGTGGGGCTGCGGTGCTGGGCCATGAACGATGCCGGTCGAGGGGGAAAGATGCGTAAAATAGCGTGAACGCCTTGCCTGTGACCACCATGACCCGCCGCATCCTCGTCACCTCCGCCCTGCCCTATGCCAACGGCTCCATCCACCTGGGCCACCTGGTGGAATACGTCCAGACCGACATCTGGGTGCGCTTCCAGAAGATGCGGGGCAACGAATGCTGGTATGTCTGCGCCGACGACACCCATGGCACCCCCATCATGCTGCGGGCGGAGAAGGAGGGCATCCCGCCGGAGGAGCTCATCGCCCGCGTCTGGCATGAGCACAAGCGGGATTTCGACGGCTTCCTCATCGGCTTCGACCACTACGGCAGCACCAACAGCGGGGAGACCCGCCAATACGCCGAGGACATCTACCGCAGGCTCAAGGGAGCGGGGCTCATCGAGGTGCGGTCCATCGAGCAGTTCTACGACCCGGTCAAGGCCATGTTCCTGCCGGACCGCTACATCAAGGGTGAATGCCCCAGGTGCCATGCCAAAGACCAGTACGGGGACAGCTGCGAGGTATGCGGCGCCGCCTACCAGCCCACGGAGCTCATCGAACCCTATTCCGCGGTGTCTGGGGCCACACCTTTGCGCCGCCAGTCCGAGCATTACTTCTTCCGGCTCTCCGACCCGCGCTGCGGCGCCTTCCTGCGGGAATGGACGCAGCCGCCGCGGGTACAGGAGGAGGCCGCCAACAAGCTCAGGGAGTGGCTGAAAGCGGGGCTCACCGACTGGGACATCTCCAGGGACGCCCCCTATTTCGGCTTCCAGATCCCGGATGCCCCGGGGAAATATTTCTACGTCTGGCTGGATGCCCCCATCGGCTACCTGGGCAGCTTCCGGGCCCTAGCCGAGCGGGAGGGGCTGGACTTCGGGGCCTTCTGGGATGCCGAACGGGCAGCCGCCGAGGGCACCGAGGTCTACCACTTTATCGGCAAGGACATCCTCTACTTCCACGCCTTGTTCTGGCCCGCCATGCTTGAATTCGCCGGCTACCGCACCCCGAGCGGCGTGTTCTGCCATGGCTTTCTGACGGTCAACGGCCAGAAGATGTCCAAATCCCGCGGCACCTTCCTCACCGCCGAGAGCTATCTGCGTCACCTGAACCCGGAATGGCTGCGCTACTACTACGCGGCCAAGCTCGGCAGCAGCCTGGAAGACATCGACCTCAACCTGGACGATTTCGTCTTACGCGTCAACAGCGACCTGGTGGGCAAATACGTCAACATCGCGAGTCGCACGGCAGGCTTTATCTCCAGGCGCTTCGGCGGCAGGCTGGGCTCCTGCGCCACCACTGATACCCCGCTGCCGGCCATGCAGGCGGCGGCCGAAGGCATCGCCTGGCTCTACGAGACCCGGGAATACGGCAAGGCCCTGCGGGAGATCATGGCCCTGGCGGACCAGGCCAACCAGTACCTGGACCGGCACAAGCCCTGGGAGATGGCCAAACGGCAAGGGCAGGACGAGGCGCTGCAGCAGGTATGCACCGTGGCCCTCAACGCCTTCCGGTTGCTGACCCTGTACTTGAAGCCGGTGCTCCCCCGCCTGGCGAGCCAGGTAGAGTCCTTTCTCAACATACCGCCCCTGACCTGGGCGGATGCCGGGCGGCTCCTGAGCGACCATCTCATCCAGCCCTACCAGCACCTCATGACCCGGGTGGACCCCAAGGCCATCCAGGCCATGTTGCAGGAAAACCGGGAAGCCCCCACACCGCCGCCAGCCCCCGTGCGCCATGGCGAGCATCAACAGCATGCCATCGGTGCGGCCGGCGGCCCACAAACGTCAGCGCCGACGCAGGCCCCGGCCACCGTCTCCATCGACGACTTCGCCAGGCTGGACCTGCGGGTGGCGCGCATCGTGCAGGCGGAACACGTGCCCGGGGCAGACAAGCTGCTGCGTCTGACCCTGGACCTGGGCGGCGAGACCCGTACCGTCTTCGCCGGTATCAAGTCCGCCTACGCACCCGAGCAACTCACCGGCAGGCTCACGGTGATGGTGGCCAACCTGGCACCGCGCAAGATGAAGTTCGGCCTCTCCGAGGGCATGGTGCTGGCCGCCTCGGACGAGCGCGGCGGCCCCTTCCTGCTCGCCCCGGACAGTGGCGCCCAGCCCGGGATGCGCGTCAAATGATCGTCACCCGCCATCTCGTGATCCGCGGCCGGGTGCAGGGGGTCTGGTACCGGGAGTCTATGCGCCAGGCCGCCGAACGCCTGGGGGTCAACGGCTGGGTGCGAAACCGTCTGGACGGCAGCGTGGAGGCCTTGCTGCAAGGTGAGGAGGCACAGGTGCAGGCCCTCATCGATTGGGCATGGCAGGGCCCGCCCGCCGCCCAGGTGCAATCGGTGGAGGTGAGCGAGGGCTACGGCACCTACAGCGGCTTTAGCAAGCTCCCCACTGAATAACCATTTATTAATCATGGACTTAGCCTGATCCGGAGCTTTACACGGGAGCGGGCCGTCCCTTAACCTAACAACCTCAGTTGGACACGCCCGAGGGTGCGGTTTTGGGGTTGTCTGGCAAGGCGCGACGACGAGGAATGCTCGTTCCATACGGAGGAGTCGCAACGCCGCCAGGCGACGCCAAAACCGTGCAATCGGGTGTGTAGCGGCCCACCCAACGGGTGAACCATCCCGAAGGCACGAACGCCAGCCACTATCCGGCCTCTCGAGGGCCAAGGAGCGGTCAACTGAGATTTTTAGGTTAAGCTCGGCGCTTCGGCCCGACGAATCCCATGCCCATCCACATCAAATCCCCTGCCGAGATCGAGAAGATGCGCACGGCCTGCCGTCTGGCCGCCGAGGTGCTGGACTACATCACCCCATTCGTCCAGCCCGGCGTGACCACCGGCGAGCTGGACCGGCTCTGCCACGACTACATGGTCAACGTCCAAGGCACCGTGCCGGCGCCCCTCAATTACGCCCCCCCCGGCCACAAGCCCTACCCCAAGTCCATCTGCACCTCGGTCAACCACCAGGTCTGCCACGGGGTGCCCGGCGACAAGAGGCTCAAGGCGGGGGACATCGTGAACCTGGACATCACCGTCATCAAGGATGGCTGGCACGGTGACACCTCGCGCATGTTCTTTGTGGGGGAACCCTCCATCCAGGCCCGGCGCCTGACCGAGATCACCTACGAATGTCTGTGGAAGGGCATCCTGGCCGTGCGCCCCGGGGCGCATCTGGGCGACATTGGTCATGCCATCCAGCGCCATGCCGAGGCCCACGGCTACTCGGTGGTGCGCGAGTTCTGCGGTCATGGCATCGGGCGCAGGTTCCACGAGGAGCCCCAGGTGCTGCACTACGGCAAGCGGGGTAGCGGGGTGGTGCTGCAGCCGGGCATGACCTTCACCATCGAGCCCATGATCAATGCTGGCCGGCGTGACATCCGCCTGCTGGGCGACGGCTGGACGGTGGTCACCAAGGACCACAGCCTCTCCGCCCAGTGGGAGCACACCGTGCTGGTGACCGAGACGGGCTTCGAGGTGCTCACCCTCTCGGCGGGCAGCCCGCCGCCGCCCGCCTTCGTGGAGCAGGCGCTCGCCATCCCGGTATGACGCCGGACGCCCTCCGGGTAGCTGCCTGGAAGACGGTGCATGAAGCGGCGCGTAACGCCCTGATCCGCGCCCACCATGTACAGGCGCGCCCCCAGATCCTCCTGGCGGGACTGGCGCGGGCCACGGACGGTCTCCTGCGCGACATCTGGCGCAGCCTCGACCTGCCCCGCCACGCCGCCTTGGTGGCGGTGGGCGGTTACGGCCGGGGCGAGCTCTATCCCCACTCGGACGTGGACCTGCTCATCCTCTTGGACGATGCCCTGCCGGCGGCAGGCCATACCCGCTTCGAGCCCCTGGTGGGTCTGCTGTGGGACGTGGGACTGCCCGTGGGGCATAGCGTGCGCACCCTATCGGCATGCTTCGAGGAGGCGGCACGGGATGTCACCATCCAGACCAACCTGCTAGAGGCCCGCTACATCGACGGTGACCGCCGCCTGTTCCGACGCTTCCGGGAACGCCACAGGGCGGCCCTGGAACCGGCCGCCTTTTTCGAGGCCAAGCTGCTGGAGCAGCAAATCCGGCACGGCCGTGCCGCGGACCGTGCCCTGCGGCTAGAACCGGACGTAAAAGAGCATCCGGGGGGGCTGCGGGACCTACATACCGTGGCCTGGGTGGCCCGTGCCGCGGGGCTACCCGCGACTCTGGAAGGACTGGCGCGAGCGGGGCTGCTGAGCCGTTCGGAGGCGCGCCGCATCCGGCGCCAAGCGGATTTCCTGCGCACGCTTCGCATCCTCCTGCATCTGGCCGCCGGCCGGCGGGAAGACAGGCTGCTGTTCGAGCTGCAGGAGCGGGTGGCCCAGGCCTTGGGGATCAGCGCCAGCCCCACCCGCCGCGCCTCCGAGCGGCTCATGCAGCGCTATTTCCAGACCGCGCGGGAGCTGTCCCTGGCCAACGAGTTCCTGCTTTCGGCCTTGCGCTGCCGCATCCGTCCCATCCCCACCGCCCGGGCGCTACCTGACTTTCCAGGCTTCCAGCAAAGGGGAACGATGTTGGACCTGCTGGAAGACGACCTCCTGGAGCGCGAGCCCGCGGCCATCCTGGACGCCTTCCTGGCCCTGGCACGGCACCCCGAGCTCAGCGGGCCCTCCCCCCGGTTGCTGCGCAGCCTCTGGCGCACGGGCCGGCGCATCGGCCGCACCTTCCGCCAGGAGCCGCGTCACCGGGAGCGCTTCCTCGGGCTGCTCAAGGAGCAACGCGGCGTGACCCAGGGGCTGCGCCTGATGCACCGCCTGGGCATCCTGGGCCGCTACCTGCCACCCTTCGGCCGGGTGACCGGGCAATTGCAGCATGACCTCTACCACGTCTATCCCGTGGACGAGCACATCTTGATGGTGGTGCGCAATCTGCGTCGCCTGGCCCTGCCAGAATTTGCCCACGAGCTTCCCCTGGCCCATCGCTTGATGTCGGAATTCGACCGGCCCGACCTGCTGCTGCTGGCCGCCCTGTTCCATGACATCGCCAAAGGGCGCGGCGGCGATCACTCCACCTTGGGTGCAGCGGATGCCCGCCGCTTCTGCCGGAGCCATGGGCTGCCCGCCGGGGATCGGGAGCTGGTGGCCTGGCTGGTGCGTCACCACCTGGTGCTATCCTCCACCGCCCAGACGCGCGATCTGACGGATGACCGGGTGATCGAGGGTTTCGCCCATCTGTGCGGCGACGTGCGCCGCCTCACGGCCCTCTACCTGCTCACCGTGGCTGACATCCGCGGCACCAACCCAGGCATTTGGAACGCCTGGAAGGACAAGCTCCTCAAAGAGCTCTATCTGGCGGCGCGGGCCGTGCTAGAAGGCGGCCGTCCCGCCCCGGACGGGGTCGAGGCGAAGAAAGAGCAGGCGCGCGCCAACCTGCGCCTGTATGGTTATCCGCCGGGCGCGGAGGCAAGGTTGTGGTCTCGCATGGACGATCTATGGTTCCTGCGCCAACCCGCCCAGTCCATCGCCTGGCAGACCCGACACCTGCTGCCCCTGCTGGGACGCGAGGAGGTCGTGGTGCGTGCTCGGCTCGCCCCCATGGGCGAAGGGGTGGAGGTGATGGTCTATGCCCCGGATGAGCCGGGGCTTTTCGCCCGCATCTGCGGTTTTTTCGCCGAGTTGCGCTATTCCGTGCTGGAGGCGAGGATACACGCTACCCGGGATGGCCATGCCCTAGACAGCTTCCTGGCCATGGACCCGGAAGACAGGGGTGTTGCCTACCGGGACCTGCTCAACTACATCGAATACGAACTCACCGCCCGCATCCGGGAGCGCGCACCCCTCAGGCCGCCCCCCCCGGCCCGGCTGTCCAGACAGCTGAGGTCCTTCCCTCTGGAGCCCACCCTCACCCTCTGCCCTGTGGAGACCGGCCAGGGGTATCTCCTGAGCTTCACCGCCGGCGACCGCCCCGGCCTGCTCTACGACGTGGCCCGCGTGCTGGATGGGCACCACGTCAGCGTGCGCCTGGCCAAGGTCAACACCCTGGGGGGTCGCGCCGAGGACGTCTTCGTGCTGGAGGGGCCTACCCTGGAAAAGGTCCCGGAACAGCTCGCCCTAGAGCAGGCGATCCTGGCAGTGTTACGTGTGAACCAGAGGATGGCGGGATGAAGGTTACAGGATACAGGTTACAGGTTTCAGGGTTTAGTGTGCGCGCCGCAGCGCGGCGTGCCTCTATAGGCTGTAACCTGTATCCTGTAACCTGAATCACCCCCACAGCAGCGCCAGCTCCAGCCGGATGGCGTCGAAGGGGGGGATGGCGGCCACATCATCATCCTTCCAAGTCCCTAGCAGGGACCAGCGGCCCGCCTCGTTGCTATAGGCCTCCAGCAGCCGCAGGTCGGGGTCCACCAGCCAGGCATGCACAACCCCCACACCGGCGTAGATGGGCAGCTTCTCCGCACGGTCCAGCCGCGCCGTGCCCGGCGACAGGATCTCGCACACCCAGTCCGGCGCCAACTCGAACCAGGCCGTCTCCGGCAGGCAGGGCATGCGGTTGCGCCGCCAGCCGGCCAAATCCGGTACCAGGACATGGCCGGCTAGGTGCAGCTCCGGCTCGTCCAGGATCCACCAGCCTCCCGGCCCATCCCTTCCCCGGTCATAGGAATCAAAGATTGCAGCCCCAATTGCTGTATAAGCCCGCGCATGCCTGGGCGCCGGCCGGGGGTGGGTGACCAGGCGCCCAAAGATGATCTCCCCTACCAGGTGTTCCGGCAGGGCGAGGATGTCCTCGTAAGTGGCAGGCTTTTCTAGCGGCAGACCCATGGTGCATCAACCGGTCTTGCGATCCGGCCCTATTGTCCCCCCCTGCCCTGCCACCGGCAAGCCGGGCTCCAGGCCCTGTTCCAGCCGGTAGAGCCAGGCGAGCAGTTCGGCCACGGCCACGTAAAGGGCCGGCGGGATGCGCGCGTCCAGGTCCACCTGCATGAGCAGGGCCACGAGCTCCGGGGATTCGTGCACGTAAACGCCCGCCGAGCGCGCCCGCTCGATGATCTCCTCGGCGATCAACCCCCTGCCCTTGGCCACCACGCGCGGGGCGCCATCCTCCGGGGCATAGGTGAGGGCGACGGCCTCAAGCCGCGGTGGTTTCCGCATCGAGTACACGGGCCGTGAGGCCCTTGGGGTGGAGCCCGGCGGCCTCGAGCCGCTGCGCCAGGGCGGGCAGCGCCTCCCGGATCTCAGCCAACCCTTCCGCCAATGCGGCTGCCAGCTCCAGCTCCAATCCCTGGGGCGTGATGTCCAGGCGCGCCCGGATCCGGCCCAGCCGTGGCAGGGTGAGATCCAGCTCGGTACGCCAGTGGGGGGCTTCCTCCTTCACCTCCCCTTGCGCTTCCCGCTCCTCGATGCGCCACTCCATCGCCTGCCCCGGCCAGACCTGGCCCTGCCAGACGAACGGCGCCCCCTCTAGGAGCATGAGCTGCCGGCTAGCCAGTCGCGCCGCCTCCTCCGGCATACGGCCAAGCTCCGGTAGCCCCGTGGTGGATCCACCTAGCAGAAGCCTAGCCTGGGGTTCCCGCAGGATCTCCTCCAGCCCCATCTCGCCCCGATTCCATCTGGCCAGATGGGATTCGTAGAACAGCCCGCTCTCCCGCACCACCTGTTTGAGGCGCACGGGCAAGAGGGCCTGGCTGGCATGGGCGGCCTGCCCGATCCCCTGGGTCGTGAGCTGGGCGCCCGTGGCCAGGGCGGAGCGCAGCCCATCCACCATTTGCCCGGCCATGCTCAGGGCGGGCAACTGGGGGGTGGCGGCGGCCGCGCCTGCCTGGGGTGAGAGCGGGGCTAGGAGTTGGGCGGGGTTGGGCAGGAGGGGGCGGGTCGGTGCGGCCGACGCGGCGCCCGCCTGCACCGGCGCCCCCGACTCCTGGCGCGCCAGCCGCGTCAGGGCGGCCACCTGCTGCACCGCATCGCTCAACCGCACGGGGGCGCTGGCAGCGCTGTGCTGCAGCAGGAAGGTGTGGCGCGGCCCATCCGCCAGGTAGGTAAGCCGCAAGGCCTCCCCCGGTCGCGGCTGGGCGCCGGGCAGTGCCATGTCCAGCACCTGGCGACCCACCCGCACCAGGCTGCGCCCCTCTCCCAGGTTCTCCAGCACCCGCCCCTCGTATTGCTGGCCAGGACGGAAGGGCTGAACACCGCCCTCCTGTGTCCGCTGCCCCTGCAGCAGTTCGGCCCCCTGGCCCTTCAGCCAGGCTGCCAAAAGGGCGGGCAAGCCGGATAGGTTCATGACGATCTGGAAGACAGGGATTAACACAATATCGGCATCCTGCTTCCGTACTTGAGGCCGTGATCAAGCACATTCGGCGCATGAGGCATCCGGCGCAATGCGCTTCGCCCATTGCACCCTACTTACCCTCGCCCCGCTGCAAAGCGATGATCAGCTCCGCCTCCGCTCGGGAGATGCCACAGCGGCTGGCCAGTTCCGAGGCCGGGAGCCCCTCCATGGCCAGACGCATGGCCCGGGCATAAGGGGTGTCTTCCGGGGCCTTGGTGCCGCGGTGCCCGGCGGCCTGGGCCTCGATCTGCTCCACACGCGCGCGCAGCCCCGCCAACTCCTGCTCCAGCCGGACCAACCGCGTCTCGAATCCGGCATCCCCGTCCTGCCCCGCCTGCGACCTCCGCCGGCGGGAAAAGAGTGCCACCTCCATGAGATAGATCAGGGTGGCCAGGAGAACGGCGACAAGGAGCTCCCGCCAGGTGAGGACGATTTCCATGGAAGGGGGAGTGGGAAGTAGGCAGTGGGAAGGATTCTCCCCTCACCCCACCGATGCATGCAACCCACTTGCCTTCTGGGAACGCGGGCGTTGCGCGTCGGCTTTACCCATGCCGCCGAGGACGGCGGCGCTCCCACTGCATACGGCGCAATACGCTTCGCTTATTACGCCTTACTCCCCGCCTTGCAAAGCCTCGCCGCGCAGCCCTGCGGCGATGTTCTGATTGATGCGGATGAGGATGTCCAGCTTGGCCGGGTCGTCCGGGTTGGCCATCAATTCGAAGGTGCGCTTGTCGATGAAGGCGGCTAGGCTCAGCAGATTGCCGCGCACCTCCGCCGGCAGGGGGTGGTCCGGTGCGGTCAGCTCCGCCTGGAACAAGGTCCACAGCCTTTGGTTGTGGCGCAGGGCATGATCGAGGCGTTCCTCTCGGCCCGGTTCGTCCCATCGCTGCTTCGCCTCAGCCAGCATGCCGGCAGCGCGCGTGAGCACCGCTGCTTCCAGCTCGCGCCCCGACAGGGTGTCTCTTTCCACGTTGCGGTAGCTTTCAAGGGGATTTGCGGGCATGGGCAAGGAGCTCCTGTTCATAGTCCACCAGCTGCCGGGCCGCCTTGAGGGCCTGATAGTAGCGGCCGCAGGCCAGATGGAGGTTGATGTCGTTGAGGTAGGGGAGGGTACTTGGGACGGCCTGTACAAGCTGTTCGTGCAGGTCCCGGTATTGCTGCTGGTAGGTGGAAAGGTGCAGCGGGTCCATGTACATGAGTTGCACGCACAACTGGACGCGCTTGCAGAAGGTGTCGGACTGTGCCTCGGTGATGACCTCCTTCTCCCGCAGCAAAGGCACGTCGTTGAGGATGGCGAGCTCCGCGGCGTGCTCGCCATTCTGAACGACCGCCCCACCGATGAAAAGCTTCTCAAAAGGGCGTAGGGCGATCTTCAGGGGCATGGCACGCGCGGGCTCGCTCAGAAAAGGCCCGCAACCCGCAGCGCCTGGGGGTTGCTGGCGATCGGCTGGCCGGCCTGGGCCAGGGCCTGGGATGCACGCTGGCTCACCGTGTCGGCATGGGCGGGCGCCAGCACCCCAGGGGACACCTCCTGCGGCCACATGGACAGGCCCACCACCAGGTCATACAGGCTTTGCCTGGCCTGCATGAGCTCCTGATCCAGCCGATCGAGGGCCTGGTAGAAGCCCTCGACCTCGCCATCCGTGGCATCGCCCGGATCTAGAACGGGCAGCCGTTGCCCTACCGGCAGGGGCAGACCCTGGGCGGGGCGGGCCTCGGGGGGCACGATCAGCGCTTCCATCTGCCGCCGCAGGGCGGCGATGCTCTCCAGGTACTGGCGCCGCTCCTCGGCACCTGGCGGAAAGGGTGGGTAGTTTTTCAGAATCGCCAAGGCCTCGCGGCGCATGGCCTGCACCAGTTCCGCCGCCCGGTCGAGCACGCGCGCGCCCTCCCGCACGCTCTGGGCCACGGCCTGCGCCTCCTCCTTGACACCCGCCAGGGAGGCAAAGGCCGTGAGCTTGGGCTTCGAAGCATCCTGCCCCTGTCGGGGCGAGGCAGCATCGGCAGCTGCCTTGAGGCGTGTTGGCTCGGGGCGCGTTGGCTCGGTCTGGACCTGCCTGGGCGGCGGATGGGCAGCCCCAGGCCCCTGCGGGTCGGTGATGCCGACGCCCGGCACGACGGGAGAGATTCCTGCCACCATGTTCGCCTCCGTAGGTCAAGGCCGGCGCGCAGGCTGCGCGCCGGCCGGCACAGTCGAATACGGGGCTTCGGTCAGAACAGCCGCAGCACCGACTGCGCCGCCTGGGAGGCAAGGGCCAGGGAGGTCACCCCCAACTGCTGCCGGGTCTGCAAGGCGAGCATGTTGGCGCCTTCCTCGTTGGTGTCGGCCACCGTGAGCTTGGTCGCCCCCTCTACCAGGGTGTTGACCATCTTGGTGATGAAATCCTGGCGAGTGGTCAGGATGGACACGTTGTTGGCCAGCTGGCTGGCACGGGTGCGCAAGGTGGCAATGGCATTGTTGATGGCCGTCTCCGCGCCGTCGATCTCACTGGCAGAGTCGATATCGCTGCTCGCTAGGCTACCGGCGCCAGACTGGCTACCCCCAGACAGGGCAAGACCGGAGGCACTGCCATTGAAGCCGCTCATCACGAGGGAGGTAGTCGCCTCCTCGTTGAAGTTCACGGTGAGG
>FWPV01005076.1_pt1 | contig 23740 bp, 18 predicted proteins | sample 2228371 | NCBI WGS metagenome assembly FWPV01 (sample SAMEA103939776, study PRJEB20133) | metagenome | reverse complement strand
GTCAGCCGCCGAAAAGAAGCTGTCTGGCGCCGCCAAAACCTCCTTTCTCAAGAAGTGCGAAAAAGACGCCACGGCCACCTGCCAGGCGGCTTCGAAAGAGAAAAACCTCCATGGCGCTGCCAAGAACAGCTTCGAGAAGAAGTGCGTGAAGGACGCCGTGGGCTGACGAAGGTCAATGCGGGACGAGGGGCTTGTGTGTAGTCTCGCTGCCAATGACGGAAGAGTTGGACAAACTGCGACGCCTGATCGATGAGCAGGCGCACGCCTTGGAGGCAAGCCGCCAGCGGCTGCAGTCCGTCGAGGCCGATAACCAGCGGCTGCAGACCATCTTGCGGCTGCAGGAACAGCAGATCTTCGCGATCGACCAACACACCATCGCTTCCGCCAGCGACCGGGCGGGCAACATCGTCTACGCCAACGACCGCTTTGTGGACATCTCGGGCTATTCCCGCGAGGAGTTGCTCGGCGCCAACCACCGCATCGTCAACTCCGGCGTGCACCCGCCGGAGCTGTTTCGCGACATGTGGCGCACCATCGCGTCGGGCCAGGTGTGGAAGGGCGATGTGTGCAACCGCCACAAGAGTGGCAGCCTCTACTGGGTCAACGCCACCATCGTGCCCTTTCTGGACGAATTCGCCCGGCCCTACCAGTACTTTTCGGTTCGCACCGACATCACGCCGCTGAAACAGGCGCAGCGCTCGCTGCAACAGACGGTGGTGGATCTGGGCGAGCGGGTCAAGGAGTGGACCTGCCTCAATGCGGTGACGCAGGCCCTGCAGAACGACGCGCTCAGCGATGCACAGGCCTTGGCTTTGGTGGTGGACCTGATCCCACCGGGCTGGCTGGTGCCCGCGTCCACATGCGCCCGGCTGCGCTGGGGCGACCTGGTCTGCACATCGGCCCAGTTCAGTGAGAGCCCGTGGCGCCAAGTGGCGCGGTTGTCCAGCGCCGATCGGCCGCTAGAGGTGGAGGTGTTTCGGCAAGTCGAGGCCGGTGTGGACAGGCCTTTTCTGCCCGAGGAGCAGACCCTGCTGGAAAGCATTGCGATGCAGATTGGCCAGGCCATGGAGCGCCGCGAGGCCCAGCGCGAATTGCGCATCGCCCGCGACGCCGCCGAGGCTGCCAATCTGGCCAAAGGCGCGTTTCTGGCCAACATGAGCCACGAAATCCGCACGCCCATGAACGGCATCATCGGCATGAGCCAGCTGGCGCTGGAAGCCCCCAGCGATGAGGAGCGGCGCGAACACATGCAGATCGTCAAGCAGTCGGCCGAATCGCTGCTGGACATCATCAATGACATCCTCGACTTCTCCAAAATCGAAGCGGGGAAACTGACGCTGGAGCAGGTGCCCTTCGACCTGCGCGCCAGTGTTCAACTGGGTTTGCACGCGTTGCGCATGCGGGCACAAGAGAAGGGCTTGGCCCTGACATGTCGGGTGGCCGACGACCTGCCGCAACAACTGGTGGGCGATCCGACCCGGCTGCGCCAGGTGCTGGTCAACCTGATTGGCAACGCGATCAAGTTCACCGCCCGTGGCGAGGTGGTGCTCGATATCGCCCAGGGGCCGGCGCTGGCCTCGGGCATGTCGGTGCGTTTCACGGTGCGCGACACGGGTATTGGCATCGCCGCAGACAAGCTGGAGAGCATTTTTGATGCCTTCTCGCAAGCCGACACCTCCACCACCCGAAAGTACGGCGGCACCGGTCTGGGCCTGACCATCACGCAGCGCCTGGTGACCCTGATGGGTGGCGAGCTGCGGGTGCACAGCCAGCCAGGCCAGGGCACATCGTTCGACGTGGTGTTGCCAATGGGGCTGGCCACAGCAGCTGCCGAGGCCGCGCCACCGCTCGCCACGCGCACCGCGGCAGACGCGCCGCAGCCCGCCACCGGCCTGCGGGTTTTGCTGGTGGAAGACCACCCGGTCAACCAGAAACTGGCCAAACACCTGCTGCAGCGCTGGGGTCACCAGGTCACGCTGGCCAACAACGGCCAGGAGGCGCTCGACGCCGTGAGCGCCGGGCAGACCTTTGACCTGCTGTTGATGGACATGCAGATGCCGGTGATGGACGGCATCGAAGCCACCCGCCACATCCGCGCGCTGGAGGCGCTGCGAGGCTGGCCGAACCTGCCCATCATCGCCATGACCGCCAACGCCATGCAGGGCGATCGCGACGATTGCCTGGCCGCTGGCATGAACGATTACCTGTCCAAACCCATGCGCCCGGACGAGCTGAGCGGCAAGCTCGCGTACTGGGCGCCCAACCCCAGTTCACGATGAGCCAAACCACCATCTCTGTTTCCCTGACCCAACAGCAGGACTACCGATTTCTGATCGAGTTCGGCGCGCCTGTGCCCGCGCTGCTGGGCGACGAGCCACCGCCGCTGGGGGCCTCAGCCGGCCCATCGCCGGTGCAACTGCTGGCGGCGTCGGTGGGCAACTGCCTGTCCGACTCGCTGCTGTTTGCGCTGCGCAAATTCAAGCAGTCGCCCGAACCCCTGCGCACACAGGTGGCGGCCGAAGTGGGGCGCAACGCCGAAGGGCGGCTGCGTGTGCTGAGCATGGCGGCCGACCTGCACCTGGGCGTGCCGGCCGCGCAGCTCGATCACCTGCAGCGTGTGCTGGACACGTTCGAGCAGTACTGCACCGTGACCCAGACAGTGGGTGCCGCCGTGCCCATCGCGGTGCGGGTGTTTGACAGCGGCGGTGTGCAAGTCAAGTGATGCCGCAAGCGCCTCACTGGGCGGTGTAGCCACCGTCCACCAGGTGCTGCGAACCCGTGATGAAGCTGGCCTGGTCGGCCAGCAAGCCGATCGGGCCGCCGATGCCGGCGTTGTTGATCGCCAGGTGCAAAGCGCCAAAGCGCGACACTGCGGCGTCCACACAGGCCTTGTCGCGGATCACCCGCACCTTCGGATCGACCACCTCGGCGTCGCATGGTGTCCGACGGGTTCCCTGCGGCGCCCTTGGCCCGACACGCACCTCGGTCAGTGCGGTTTGAGCAGTGACGAAGATGGCAACAGCCGAAATGCCATTGAAGCCGCCAGCAACCACACTGCGATCGTCAGCAACACCGCGCGGTAAGGTTCTTGGCCGTGGCCATCGGCCCAGGCGGCCACGGCGCCGGTGAGCGACTGCATGAAGGCCACACCCAAAAACATGGCCATGGTGTAGAGAGACAAGGCTCGCCCGGTCAGTTCTGGCGCGTACGACGAGCGGACATCGGCGTACTGCAACACGCCATGGCCTGACACCACACCGGTCATGATCATCAAGGCCACCGTGGTGCCGGCGTGTTGGACAAAGGCCAGCATCGCAAACAACGCAGCCATCAGCAACGAGGCGTTGGCCACCCACGTGCGCCGCCGCTGCGGGCCAGGATCCAGGCGTCCGAAGGCGGCGGGGGTGACCAAAGCAATCAGCGACAACGCGAGCGCCACGTTGCCGCTCTCAACCAACGAAAAGCCCAAGCGGTGGATCAGCATGGGCCCCAGCCACAGGCCGCGCAACGACAAGAATGCCGCGTAACACGACATGCCCAAGATCACGATGCCCCAAGTGTGCGGCAAGGCAAAAAGCCGCCCCAGCCCCAAGATGGCCTCACCCCAACCGATTGCCTGACGATCGCGACCATCCACGCTGTCAGGCTCATGCACCCACAGGTAGATCAACCACCAGGACACCACGCTCATCACCGTCAGCAAACCAAAGCCAGTGCGCCAACCCCATTGCTGCACCGCCAACGCCAATGGGGTGCCAGTGAACAACAAGCCCAGTCCACCCACGCCCATGCTCAGCCCGGAGAAAAAGGCAAAACGATGGGCGGCGAAATGCCGCGCGATGAACAAGGTACAGGCAACAAAAGCCGGCGAGCAGCCGATGCCAATCAGCACCTGCCCCGTCATGAGCCAGCCTTGACTCGGAGCGAGGGCAGACAATGCCGCGCCAACAATGCTCAACGGAGCCGCTGCCAAAACCGTGCGGCGCAGTCCGTAGCGATCCAGGGCAATCCCCATGAACAACTGAGCGACCCCAAACGACAGACCGAACAGGCCAGCGAACGCACCCAGCGACGTGGTGGGCAGCCCAAAGTCGGCTTGAAGGCCAGGCGCGAGGATGGCTGAGACCGTGCGGTAGGCCTGGCTCAGCGAGAAGCCAGACAACAACACCAACAGCATCATCCACAGGGGACGTGCAGGGGGAACTGGGGCAACGTGGGGTGGGGATGGGCGCGGCACGTTGGGATTGTGCAGGACGGGGCGAGTCAAGAAAAAAACCCGCGATGCCAGGAAACATGCGGGTTTTGAGAGGGTTTGAGACTCAGTGAGTCAGTGATCTGGAGCGGGTGATGGGAACCCGACCCATAGTTTGAGCACCGCGCAACACATTGATTTAAAACACCAGTGTAGCTGTTTAGGGGCATGGTGGCAGTCACTTTCGTAGCCCCACGCCGTACCCGATCACCGTGTCGCCATGCCAACAAAGGGCCGGTTGTCTTCTGTGACAATCGCCGCCCTATGCCTGCTCCCCGAACTCCCCCACCTGCGCTTCTTGTTGACGACCTGGCGTTCAGCGCCAAGATCGACTACCTCACCCTGGGGCCATACCCCCCTAAGACGAGGTTGCCGCCGTTCGTGGGCAGCATCGAGGTCGTGCCTCCGAGCCTAAACACGGGGAGACGCCGCTGGCTGACAGTACACGATCCTGTCCGTGACGACATCATCGCCCTGGACACCGTGCTGGGCCAGTCACTGGTCATGGCGCTGGAGATCGCGGTGGACCTCCGCCCCAAGTCGGTGGCCGAACCTGAACGCGCCAAGCGGCTGTTAGAGCAGACCCTTCTGTCCATCGCCGCCCGGTTTCGCCCAGAAGACCAGGCGCTGTGGGATCACTCGACACGTGGCGCTGTCAGCAAGCGTGGCGGCAAGGTCGAGGCGTTGGAGCGCCGCCAAGCCGAGCTAGGCGAGGAGGTGATCTATGGCGGCAGGCACGAGGACATGCAGGCCAAGCTGTACTTGAAAAAACTCGACCACGGCGCCGAACTGCCGCTGGCTGAACAGAGCGTTCGGATGGAAATTACGTTGCGTAGGTGGGCCTGCAAGGTCTTTGGCATCGATCACATTGCCGACTTGCTTGGATACCCCTACCGCAAAAAATTCGCCACCCACTTCAGGGTCATCGATCGCCCAGAGCTGCGTGCCGCAGCAAGGCTTGACCCCGGCGAGCGCGCGCGCCGCACCAACCGAATGATGAGGGCATGGAGCACTGCCGGAGTGAGCAAGTTCGCCGTGGGCGACCGCCCCCGTGAGGACGACTTGATCGCGGCAGGGAGGCGCGTCAAGGCCAGGTCACGAGGCCAGCTACCCCACGACCAGTTCAAACTGATCCGTGACCAGCGAGCCAACGCCAAGATCGGCGTGGCATTGATGAATCTCCAGCGGCGCATGGCACGCTGAGCGAAAAAAATTCGTGCAGTCCAAAACCCGTCGAACCGCTCAGTCAGCGCTGAGTTAGCGATTTTTCGCCGTTCTGCCTGATCGCCTATAACGAGCGAAACGAAATCCAGGCTGTCGGGCATTACGGGGCGGCCGTGCTTATACCAGCGGACGAGTCAGCCCGATAAGATCGGGGCGTCGTTGCCCTGGCGGGGCAGGCCACCATCACAACAACAAAAAGAAGAGCATGGCGAAACGCAGACGCGGCGCAGGCCGCACCCTTACCGATGAAGAGCGCGTCTCCAGAGACATGGCTACCTTGATGCGCGCGGCCGGCTTCAGCTCGATGGAAGAGCTTGCCAGGTGCGCTGCAGCCGACGATGGCGCCGACCTGGTCTTTGACGACGTTGATCTGTCAGATCTCGCCCTCGATGATCTTCCAGGGCCAACCACTGTTCCAGCTTCGACCACTGAAACAAAGCCCAGCGCGTTGCCCCCAGTGAGTGGCACCAGCAGCATCACGATCCGCATCAAGGCCTGGGTGCTGCGCGACTTCAAGGCCCAGGCCGAGAAATCAGGCGTGCCCTACCAGCGGCTGATGAACCGCGCCCTCGCCGACGCAGCCAGGCGCTTCGTATAAGCGAACAGGGCATTGAGGTGCCCATGCTGATGTCAAACACGACATCGCGCCAGGCGCGGTACATACATGCTGCCGATGTGGATGCCGCCGCCGCGGCGTGTTGAGTAGAGCCACTTCAACGGCACCAAGTCGCACTTCAGTCGTCCTCGCACCTGCGAAGCACATCACAGCAGGCCTTGACCTGCGTCGTTGACTCGCTTCAGCGGTGCCGTCCTGACCCCTGACATACGCTTGAAAGTCAAATACCATGCTGACAATAAAGCAACAGTTGTTTCTAATTTTGTGTCATACATTACACACTATGTGGACCGTAATGTTCTTGACCCTGCCGACTCAGCCCACCGCCGTGCGTGTGCGCGTCTGGCGCGCGCTCAAGGCGCTGGGCAGCCCGATGCTGCGAGATGGCGCCTACTTGCTGCCCCACGCCGTACCCAGCCCGTTCGACGCCCTGGCTGAAGAGGTGCGCGCGCATGGAGGCACCGCCCAACTGATGCACCTGGCGCCGGGCAGCGACGAGCAGCGCGACGAAGTGCTGGTCCTGTTCGACCGCAGTGGCGCCTATGCTCAATGGCGCAGCACGCTAGACGACTGGCTTGCTGCGCTGAACGATCTCGGTGAGACCGAGGCAAGGCGCCGACTCCGCACCATTGAGCAAGCACTGCGCGACATCCAGGCCACCGACCACTACCCCGGCGAGGCCACATTGCAAGCTGACGCAGCTCTTGCCGATGCGCGCTCCGCGCTCGATGCCTGCTTCTCCCGGGACGAGCCTCGCGCCTTGGCCGAGCATGGGATCGCGCGTTTGGCGATCGACAAGTTCCAAAACAAGACCTGGGCCACCCGCGCCCGTCCCTGGGTGGACCGCTTGGCCTGCGCCTGGCTGATCCGCCGCTTCATCGACCAGCAGGCGCGGTTCGTGTGGTTGCAGAACGTGGCGGCGCTGCCGCGCGGCGCGCTGGGTTTTGATTTCGACGGCGCGCGCTTCACCCACGTGGGCGCGCGCGTGAGCTTTGAGGTCCTGCTGGCCAGCTTCGGCCTGGAGACCGACGCGCGTCTGCACCACCTGGGCACCGTGGTCCACTACCTTGACGCTGGCGGCATCCCGGTGCCCGAGGCCAGTGGCCTGGAAGCTGTGCTGGCCGGCCTGCGTGCCCTGCACACCGACGACGACACCCTGCTGAACGCCGCCTGCACCGTTTTTGATGCCTTGCTCGCCAACCCTGGCGACGCCCCACGACCATGACACCTGCCAACACCCACGAACGCCCCTTGCCGGTGGGCTTTTGGGACGCCTTCCGTTTCTGGCTCAAGCTGGGCTTCATCAGCTTTGGCGGCCCGGCCGGGCAGATCGCCATCATGCACACCGAGCTGGTCGAGCGCCGGCGCTGGATCAGCGAGAACCGCTTTCTGCACGCGCTCAACTACTGCATGCTGCTGCCCGGCCCCGAGGCCCAGCAGCTGGCCACCTACATTGGCTGGCTGATGCACCGCAGCTGGGGCGGCATCGTGGCCGGCGCGCTGTTCGTGCTGCCCTCGCTGTTCATCCTCGTCGCGCTGTCTTGGGTGTACCTGGCGTTTGGCGACGTGCCGGTGGTGGCCGGCCTGTTCTACGGCATCAAGCCGGCCGTGACGGCACTGGTGTTGCACGCGGCCCACCGCATCGGCACACGTGCGCTCAAGAATGGCTGGATGTGGGGCATTGCGGCGGCCTCGTTCGTTGCCATCTTCGCTTTCGACACGCCCTTTCCCGCCATCGTGGCGGTGGCCGCGCTGATCGGCTGGCTGGGCTCGCGCCACGCGCCCGCGGTGTTTGCGCTGGGCGGTGGCCACAGCGGCGCACACCAGGGCTATGGCCCGGCCCTCATCGACGACAACACGCCCACGCCCGCCCACGCGCGCTTCTCGCGCGCCCACCTGCTCAAGGTGCTGGCCGTCGGTGCCGGCCTGTGGCTGGCCGTGATGGGCGCACTGCTGGCCTGGCAGGGCTGGGACGCCACGCTCACACAGATGGGCTGGTTTTTCAGCAAGGCCGCTTTGCTGACCTTTGGCGGCGCCTACGCGGTGTTGCCTTATGTGTACCAGGGCGCGGTTGACACCTTCCAGTGGCTCAGCGGCACACAGATGATCGACGGCCTGGCACTGGGCGAGACCACACCGGGGCCGCTGATCATGGTGGTGGCCTTCGTGGGTTTTGTGGGCGGCTGGCAGCAGGCCGTGCTGGGGCCGGACGCGCTGTTCACGGGCGCGGCGCTGGCCGCCACGATCGTCACCTTCTTCACCTTCCTGCCCTCCTTCGTCTTCATCCTGGCGGGCGGCCCGCTGGTAGAAGCCACCCACGGCAAACTGGGCTTCACCGCGCCGCTGTCGGCCATCACGGCGGCGGTGGTGGGCGTCATCCTCAACCTGGCGCTGTTTTTTGCCTACCACGTGTGGTGGCCACAAGGGTTTGGTGGCACCTTCGACCTTGTCTCGGCCCTGATCACCGTGGCAGCCACCGTGGCCTTGTTCCGATTCAAAACCGGCGTTTTTTCCCTGCTCGGTGCCTGCGCGGCCGTTGGGCTGGGTGTCACTTTGCTGCGCTGAGGAGACACACATGGACTTGCAAACCCTGGCCTTGCCTTACGCGCCCGACGCCATTACCGGGCTGTCGGAGCGCTTGCTGAGCAGCCACCACCAGAACAACTACGGCGGCGCCGTCAAGCGGCTCAACGCGATTCGGTCCCAACTCGCGAGCCTGCCCATGGCCAGCACGCCGGGCTTTGTGCTCAACGGCCTCAAACGCGAGGAGCTGATCGCCACAAACTCCATGCTCCTGCACGAGCTGTACTTTGCCAGCCTGGGCGGTGACGGCCAGACCATGGAGCCGGCCATGCGGCTGGCGCTGGACGCCAACTTCGGCGGCCTGGCGGCCTGGCGCGAGCAGTTCGGCGCCTGCGCCAAGGCCCTGGGCGGCGGTTCCGGCTGGATGCTGCTGGTGTTCAACCCGCGCGAGGGTACGCTGGTCAACCAGTGGGCAGCCGACCACACCCACACGCTGGCGGGCGGCACGCCACTGCTAGCGCTGGACATGTACGAGCACGCCTACCACCTCGATTACGGCGCCGCTGCGGGCGCCTACGTGGACGCCTGTCTGGCCGCAATCGATTGGGCCGGGGTGTACGCGCGCTACCAGGCCGCTGTCCACGCCGCCAGTGAGCCTTGGGGCACCGACTGGGAGGCCATGGCGGGCAGCCGGGTGCTGGACGTGCGGCGGGCGGGCGTGTTCGAGCAGGCCGCCACCCAACTGCCGGGCGCCGCCTGGCGCGACCCGGCGCAGGTGGCGCAGTGGGCCGCTGAGCTGCCCCGGGAGACGCCCGTCACCGTCTATTGCGTCTACGGCCATGAAGTCGGCCGCGCCACGGCGCTGCGTCTGCGCGCGGCGGGGCTGGACGCGCGCTACCTTCGCGGCGGCATCGACGGCTGGACCGCCGCCGGGCGCGCGGTCGTGGCCAAGGGAGATCGGTCATGAAATGGGTCACCCGTGAGCGGCCCAAGATCGACCGCATCGCCTGCCCCTGGCTGATCGTCCGCTTCATTGATCTGACGCCCGAGTTCCTCTATGTGCCGGCATCGGACGTGCTGCGGGTGGCGGCCGAGACCGGGGCCACACCCTACGACATCCCAGGGGTGGAGATGACACACGTGGGTGAGCTGTGCAGCTTCGACGCCTTCACCGTGGAGGCGCCACCTCTCTACAAGAACGACTGCGAACCCGATCCGCCGCAGCACGGCAACCGTTTCGTTTGGGACGGCATCTCTCCCCAGCGCACTGCCGAAGAGCCCGTTGCCGAAAAACTGGATCCAGTGGCCTACGCTGAGTGTCTCAAGCAACTGCCTCAGGACAGCATTGAGGCCGAAGCCGCAAGCGATGAACGCCAGCAAAAGCATTGGGCATCTCCTAACCTGGGGCGCTGAGGCCAAATTTTGTGCAGTTCCATAGCGCCAAAGAACAGGGGAATGCAGCATGAAATGGGACGACGCGGGCTTCCACTCGTTTGCCAGGGTGGCGTGGTTGCCATAGTCCCGGCGCGGCACCACCTGACCGAACTGGACCGCCAAGCACAGGGCGATCTCCAGGATGTCGGGTTTGACTTTATCGCAGTTCACGAGGACGGCAACGCGGTTTTCTGTTGTGGCTGAATTGGCGCTAGTTGCCCTAGTGCTCATCGCCCGTGCAAACACGCCTAAAAAACGGCGAGCTGGGCTCGGTTACCCCGCGCGCCAGCTACTTCGACATTGCTCGTCGGCATTCATGTGCCGCCGTATGCCGCTCGTGACCGCATGCCGCCAATCAGTCACCCCAACTCTCTCCCAACGCCTCAGCCTGCTGCAACACCAACTCCACCGCCGCGTCCTGCATGTCCGGCGGGTACTTGTACTTGCGCAGAATGCGCTTGACCATCAGCCGCAGGGTGGCCCGCACGCTCTCGCGCTGTGACCAGTCCACGGTGATGTTCTTGCGCAGGTTCTCAGTCAGCTCGTGGGCGATCTTCTTCAGGGTCTCGTCGGCCAGCTCGCGCACGGCGGACTCGTTGTTGGCCAGGGCGTCGTAGAAGCGCACCTCGTCCTCTGTCAGGCCCAGTTGCTCGCCCCGGGTGGCGGCAGCCCTGAACTTCTTGGCCATCTCAACCAGCTCTTCCATCACCTGCGCGGTCTCGATGCTGCGGTTCTGGTAGCGGGTGATGACGCCGCTGAGCAGTTCGGAGAACTTGCGCTGCTGCACCACGTTGCTGGCGAATTTGCTCTTGATCTCACCCTCCAGCAGGCGCTCCAGCAGCTCCACGGCCAGGTTGCGCTCGGGCAGGTTTTTCACCTGGGACAGGAACTCGTCGTCCAGCAGGCCAATGTTGGGCTTCTCCAGGCCCACGGCGTCGAAGATGTCCACCACGGCCTCGCTCACCACCGCCTGGCTGATGATCTGCCGGATGGCGACCTCGCGCTGCTCGTTGGTCTTCTTCTGGGTGCTGATCTCCCGCTTGGTCAGGATCACCTTGACTGCCTGCAGGAAGGCCACCTCGTCGCGCAGCGCCTTGGCCTCGTCCAAGGTGCAGCACAGGCTGAACGCCTTGCTCATGGCGAGGGCGGCGTCGGCAAAGCGCTTCTTGCCGTCGCGCACCGGCTTGCCATCCTTGCCTTTTGTCTCGGACAGCAGGCCCAGCACGTGGTTGGCCGCGCCGGCCAGGGTCTTGTGCCCGCCGGTCTTGAACGCGCTGTAGTCGAACCCGTGCAGCATGGCGCGCAGCACGTCGAGCTTTTCCAGCAGGACGGACAGGGCCTCGTGGGCGTCCACGGTGGGCTTGCCGCGGCCTTTGCTGGCGGTGTACTCGCGCATGGCCGCTTTGAGCTCGTTGCCGATGCCGATGTAGTCCACCACCAGACCACCCTGCTTGTCTTTGAACACGCGGTTGACCCGGGCGATGGCCTGCATGAGGTTGTGACCCTTCATGGGCTTGTCCACGTACATGGTGTGGACGCAGGGGGCGTCGAAGCCGGTGAGCCACATGTCGCGCACGATCACCAGGCGCAGCGGGTCGGCCGGGTCTTTGAAGCGCTTCTCCAGCCGCTTCTTGACCTGGCTGCTGTAGATGTGGGGACGCAGCAATGCTTTGTCGCTGGCGCTGCCCGTCATGACGATCTTGACCATGCCCTGCTCGGGATCGTCGCTGTGCCAGTCGGGGCGCAGTTTGACGATCTCGTTGTAGAGGTGGACGCAGATGTCACGGCTCATGGCCACGACCATGGCTTTGCCGTCCTGCGCCTTGTTGCGCTCCTCGAAGTGGGCCACGATGTCGGCCGCCACGCTGGCCACCCGGGGTTCGGCGCCCACGACGCGCTCCAGAGCCGCCCATTTCGACTTCAGGCGCGCCTGGGCGTCTTCCTCTTCGTCCTCGGCCAGCTCGTCCACCTCTTCGTCGATCAAGGGCAGATCTTCGTCCTTGAGGCGCAGCTTGGCCAGGCGGCTCTCGTAGTAGATGGCCACGGTGGCGCCATCTTCCTTGGCCTGCTGCATGTCGTAGACGTGGATGTAGTCGCCAAAGACGGCCCGGGTGTCGCGGTCAGTGCTGCTGACCGGCGTGCCGGTGAAGGCCACAAAGGTGGCCTGGGGCAGGGCGTCGCGCAGGTGCTGGGCGTAGCCAACCTGGTAGCTGGTCTTGTACTCCGTCGGGGCGAACTCGGCCGTGGCTGCTGAAGCGGCGTGGGCACCGTCTGCGGTGGCCACTGCGCCCTGGCTGGCGCCCGACACCTTGCGGGTCTTGAGCTTGGCCTCGAAGCCGTACTGGGTGCGGTGGGCCTCGTCGGCGATGACCACGATGTTGTGCCGGTCCGAGAGCACGGGGAACATGTCCTCGTCCTCACCGGGCATGAACTTCTGGATGGTGGCAAACACGATGCCACCCGAGGGCCGGTTGCCCAGCAGCCGGCGCAGCTCCTGGCGGGTGGTGGCCTGCACCGGCTGCTCGCGCAGCAGGTCCTGGGCGAGGCTGAAAACGCCGTAGAGCTGCCCGTCCAGGTCATTGCGGTCGGTGATCACCACGATGGTCGGGTTGGCCATGGCGGGCTCCTGCATCACCCGGGCCGCAAAGCAGGTCATGGTGATGCTCTTGCCGCTGCCCTGGGTGTGCCACACCACGCCGCCCTTGCCGCGCACGGCGGCGGCACTGTCGGGCCGAGAGGCAGCCACCACATGCTCGATGGCCGCGCGGACCGCGTGGAACTGGTGGTAGCCCGCGATCTTCTTGACCAGGTTGCCGTCGTCTTCAAAGAGCACGAAGTAGCGCAGGTAGTCCAGCAGGTACTGTGGGGCCAGCACACCGCGCGCCAGGGTCTGCAGCTCGTTGAACTCGCCCAGCGGGTCCAGGTTCACACCGTCGATGGTGCGCCACTGCAGAAAGCGCTCGGCGTTGGCCGAGAGCGAGCCCAGGCGCGCGTCGGTGCCGTCCGAGATGACCAGCACCTCGTTGTACTGGAACACGTCGGGAATCTGCTCCTTGTAGGTCTGGATCTGGTCGTATGCTTTCCAGATGTCGGCGTTCTCGTCGGCCGGGTTCTTGAGCTCGATCAGCACCAGGGGCAGACCGTTGATAAAGAGGATGATGTCTGGCCGGCGGGTGTGGTGCGCGCCCTTGATGGTGAACTGGTTCACCGCCCAGAACTCGTTGCGAGCGGGTTGCACCCAGTCCACCAGCCGCACAAAGTCGCCCACTGTCTCGCCGTCGCGCTGGTACTGCACCGGCACCCCGCCCACCAGCAGCTTGTGAAAGGCCCGGTTTGCCGACAGCAGGGCTGGGATACCCAGGTCCATCACCTGCTGCAGCGCGTCCTCGCGCGCGGCAGTAGGCACGTTGGGGTTCAAGCGCTGGATGGCCTCGCGCAAGCGAAACGGCAGCAGCACCTGGCGGTAGCCCGCGCGCTGGGGGTTGGGGCCGTCGTGGGCGATGTCCGGGCCGGCATGGACTGCGTAGCCCAGCTCGGCCACCCAGCCCAGGGTTTCCTGCTCAAGTTGGTCTTCGGTCATGACAACACCTCCCATGTTCCCCCCTTGTCAGGCCCGATGCGGCGCAAACGCCCTTGCTCGCGCAGCTTGCGCAGGGCGCGCTCAATGGCGCTGTCTGACTTGCTGAGCGCCCCGGCCAGCTGCGCAATCGTCAGCGTGGGGTCGTTGCGCAGCAAGGCCACGATGGCGTCCGGCGTTTTCTCCGGCGTTTTCTCCGGCGTTTTCTCCGGCGCTGTGGGTGCCCAGCGCAAGCTCAGGACGGTGTGGTCAAACGGCTCGAAGCTGTCATGTAGATCCAGCGCATGACCCTCACCCACCCACCCCTCTCGAATACGCGGCAAGCCGGAACCCGCACGCTCACCCAGGTTGAGCATCAAGAACATCTGCTGGATGGTGCGGTTGCGGCAGTCGCTGATGCCACCATGCAGGGCCTGATCTGGCGGTATGCGCAAGGCACCGGGGTTGCGAAACTCAAATCCGGCGGGCGACTTCACAACCTTGATGGACGCGCGATCGCTGTAGTCGGCATGCACCAGGGTGTTGACCAGGGCCTCGCGCACGGCCTGGTGCTGGGGCGTGTCGTCCACCCGCACGTCACCCTTGAGTGCAAACGGCACCTTTAGGTCGGCCGTCAGCTTGCGGATCACCCTGCGGTAGAAGTCAAACAGGTTGCCAGACCAGGTGCCATCGGGAATCAAGCGGTCAAGCCAGCGGGTGGCCGCGTCCGGGGCATCCGATTGCTCTTGGTAGTCCACAAAGTACAAAGGTACGGCCTCGCTGATGCTCTGCCACTGGCCAAACATCAACACGCCGGCCAGCGTGAGGCCGGCTTCGCCGCCGTCACGGCTTTGACGCCAGGCCCCGATCAGTTTCAGAAAACTCAGGTCGTCTGGCGCAGTCCAGGGGTGATCGGGGCGGTTCACCGCAAACATCTGGCGGTAGGCGCGCAGGCTCTCCTCTTCGATGTCTTGCGGGCCAAAGCGGTTGAGGATGCGTGTGTCACGGCTGTCTTCCAACTGCTCGGCCAGCATGCGTTTGACGGTGTCGTCGTCACACAGCCTGTCGCCATCATTGAGGCGGCGGTAGGTGTGGCCCAGCGGCTGGCCGCTCAAAAACACCGGGCGCTGCTTGCGCGACGCCTGCGGAATCCGGACGCGAAGTACCACCTTGCCATCCAACACCAGCTCCTGCACATCGGCATCGGTGAGCAGGTTGACACTGACTTTGCCCGGGTTGTTCAGGTTGTTGAACAGGTCTGCCCGCACCTTGGCGGCATTCGGCAAACCAGCCACCGTGAACCGGCCATCTTTTTCGCGCACGCCCAAAAGCACGACACCGCCGTGCGCATTGGCCATGGCCGAGTACGTGGGCCAAAAGTCCTTGGGCACCTCGCCCTGGCCATTCTGGCCGTGGGCGAGCTTGCACTCCAGCGACACGGATTCTCGGAGCAGGTGCAGATCGGCCAGCGTGTTGACATCGAAGGTCACGCGACCTCCTCAAGGACAGCTTGTCCTTCGGGCAGGCGCAGCTGGCCGGAAATCAGGCGGGGGAGCAGGGTGTCACGTAGCGCAGTAAGAGACCGCGCATGTGATGCGTTTTCGATCAACCGCTCAAGCATTGGCGCTAAAACCGCATTCGCGTTATCCAGCACATCCCCACTCGGAATAATCACCTTGGCTGCCGACAAGTGCGAACGTTGGATATGCCCCATTGTGGTGGCCTTGCTGGCGGCAACTTGACGAAAGTGTTCCAGATGGTGACGAGTCCAGAGGTAATAGAACCACTTCGGAAAAACGGTGGAGGTGACTTTGAAAAGATGCTGGTTCAATGCACCTTCACCACCGCACCAAAGTTCAACCTCCAAGCTACCAGACCACGAAAACAGCACGTCGCCGTCTCGAACAATGTACTCAGGCTTGATGGCCCTAGAGGCTAGGTCAGCCCCGACAGCATCACCCTTGCGAAGCTGTGCGATCTTGATGACTGGTAAATCATTTTGTCCGGTGGGCGGGAATTTCTGAAGTGCCAAGCCATTCAGATACGTTGCGATCTGGTCAAGCGATAGTACCGACCACCCTGCGGGCAACGCCCCCAACTCCGACTCCTCAAACGAATCCGGAAACAGCGCCGCCGTGGCCTCGTCCATGCCTTCGGGGGCGCGGCCTTCCATCTTGGCGCGCACGGGGTCGAAATCGACAAACCAGGACTTGAAAAGCGCCTGAGCGATGGCTTCGAGGGTGGCGTTGGTTTCGCGCAGGAGGGTGATGCGGTCGTCCAATGCCGACAACACATCAGCAACGGATCGCTGAGTATCGATGTCGGGTAGGGCTGCGTGAAAGGCTTTGACCTCGGGGAAGTAGATGGTCTGATGTGTTGTTCCCGATGCAAAGCGTAAGAAGCTATTCCGCTCGCCTACCAAGATGTACTTGAGAAAACGGTAGTCAAGTTTCGGCCCACAGACCCAGTTGACAAAGTCCTGGCTGGTCGCCATGGGAACACCCATCACCACAACATAGCCTACTGACGCGGTACGAGAAAGACATACCGTGTTGGCTGGCAGGATGCGCGCGGATGAATTGCGGATGCCTAGCTCATTGGTGTACTGCGCTGTCTTATGGATCGTTTGCCCATGGTTGCCGGTGGCATCCCGAATACCAATCCAAGGCACATCCCCGCCCCAATACTCGGGGTGCTTACGGCTAGGAGTGTGCCCAGTCTCTAGGCGCGCGACATCCGTCAATAGGGTCCATGACCAACCATCCGGAAGATCGGAGCCAGGATTGCCAACGGAAATTGCAAAGTCCCCTGGAATCACCCCGGTCGTCGCCGCACGACCACCTGTCTTGGACTCAAGTGGCCGCTCAGAACTCATACCCCAGCCCCCCCAGCTTCTGCCGAATCAGCGCGTCCAGTTCCGCGCCCTTGGCCATCTGCTCGCCGAGCTTCTCGGTCAGCTTGCGCATCTTGTCCTCGAAGGCTTCGTCGTCGTCTTCGACCTCTTCGGCGCCCACGTAGCGGCCCGGGGTCAGCACATGGCCGTGCTGGGCAATCTCGGCCAGCGGCACGCTGCGGCAGAAGCCGGGTTGGTCCTGGTACTCGGTGATGGTGGCGTCGGCCTCCACCTCGCCGCGCCACGCGGTCACGGTCTCGGCAATACGGGTGATGGCGGCATCGTCCAGCTCGGCCTGCACGCGGCTGATCATCTTGCCCTGCTTGCGCGCGTCGATGAACAGCACTTCGCCCCGGCGCTTTTTCTGCCGGGCCAGGAACCACAGGCAGGCCGAAATCTGGGTGTTGAAGAAGAGCTGGCCGGGCAGGGCGATCATGACCTCGACCACATCGGCATCGACCATGGCGGCGCGGATCACGCCCTCGTTGTTCTGACTGGAGCTCATGGAGCCGTTGGCCAGCACGATGCCCGCGCGCCCGGTGGGCTTGAGGTGGTGCAGCATGTGCTGCAGCCAGGCGTAGTTGGCGTTGCCCTGGGGCGGGTCGCCGTAGTGCCAGCGCGGGTCGCCCTCCAGACTGCCGTGCCACCAGTCACTGATGTTGAAGGGCGGGTTGGCCAGGATGAAGTCGGCCCGCAGGTCGGGGTGCTGGTTGCGGGTGAAGGTGTCGGCTGGCTCGCGGCCCAGGTTGAAGTCGATGCCCCGGATGGCCAGGTTCATGGCCGCCAGGCGCCAGGTCGTGGGGTTGGCCTCTTGGCCGTAGATGGACACATCGCCCAGCTTGCCGCCGTGGGCCTCGATGAACTTCTCGCTCTGCACGAACATGCCGCCCGAGCCGCAGCAGGGGTCGTAAACCTGGCCCTGATGCGGCGCCAGCACTGCAACCAGCGTCTTGACGATGCTGGCCGGCGTGTAGAACTGGCCACCCCGCTTGCCCTCGGCGCTGGCAAACATGCCCAAAAAGTATTCGTACACCTGGCCGAGCACATCGCGGGCCACGGCGGGGTCGTCGCCAAAGCCGATGGTGGAGATCATGTCCACCAGCTCGCCGAGTTTGCCGTCGGGCAGCTGCGCGCGCGCGTAGCGCTTGTCCAGGATGCCCTTGAGCTTGGGGTTCTCAACCTCGATGATGGTCAGCGCGTTGTCGATGAACTTGCCGATCTCGACGTTCTTGGCCATGGAGCGGATGGTTTCCCACCGCGCGCCCTCGGGCACCCAGAAGACGTTGGCTGCCTTGAAGTAGTCGCGGTCCTCCAACTCGGCGGCCAGGTCTTCGGGGGTGGCATCCGCGAAGTAGAACTCGTCGGCCGGGTCTTGCAGGCGGGCGCGCACCTCTGCCTGGCGTGCGGTGAAGGTGTCAGAGACATACTTGAGGAAGATCAGGCCCAGCACCAGGTGCTTGTATTCGGCCGCGTCCATGTTGGCGCGCAGCTTGTCGGCGGTGGCCCAGAGGGTTTTTTTGATGTCGTCGAGCATGGGGAGGGTTATATGTCAGCCGCCGGCCTGGCACGGGTTCGCCGCCTCGGGAGCGAGGCTCACCATCCAGTGCCCGCCGGGCTCCTGCTGCGAGGCGAGCAGGTCGTAGGTGCGGATCATGTCGAGCAGGCCCGAGTGGCCATAGGTCTTGGGTGAGAAGGCAGGGTCGGTCCGCTTGAGGTACTGGCCCAGAAGCCCCAGGCTGACCCGGCCGTCTGGGGTGTCTCCAGCGAGTAAGGCCACTGCCTCGACCACGAACTTGGGCCGCAGCTTCGGTGCGGGCTTTTGCGGGTCTTTCGGGGGCTGGGGCGGGGTCTGCACTGCGGCGCGCGCTGCGGGCTTCTCAGTGGGCTCGGCGGGGGCGATTGGGTCTACCTCGGGCGGTGACCACTCAAAGAACTGGTCGCTCGCATTGCGCAGCGCATCGGGTGACTTGGCCTCGCCCACGATGTGGACGGTAGCACCCCGCTCGCGCAGCTTGCGGCACAGGTAGGCAAAGTCCGAGTCGCTGGTGACCAGGCAGAAGGTGTCTGCCCGGCCGTCAAACAAGGCCTCCTGGGCGTCCAGCGCCAGGGCGATGTCGGCGGTGTTCTTGCCCGAGGCGTACTGGTACTGCAGGCAGGGCGTGAAGGCCAGGCGCACCAACGCTTCTTGCCACTTGTTGGCCAGGGTGGTGTGGTTGCCGTAGCCCCGGCGCAGAACAACACGGCCGAACTGGGCCACCACACGCAGCGCGTGTTCCAGGATCTCTGGTTTGGTGTTGTCGCAGTCCACGAGAACGGCAACGCGGTTTTCTGCGGCGGCTGGGTGGGCACTCATCGGGCAGGTGATAACAGTGAAAGCCAGATCATAGGCCGCGTGACGGCGCCGAGCAGCCGGTTTTGCCCCATGAAGATGGGGTTTGCACTGGCTCTGCGGGGCCAAGTTGCCACCTCAATTGCCTCCCGTGGTCCGAGACATGGTCCCAATAATGAATTTGACCGGGCAGCGCTTCGCAGCCCTCAAACTTCAAAGGACACCATGACCATGACCGACACGTCGATCACCGCCACCACCACCATCGCCCAGATGCTTGCGCTGCGCCAGGCCGCACTGGGCGCCGCCGACCACACCATCGCCGAAGCCCTGGGCTACCCCAGCGGCACGGTGGTGACCTTGATCAAGGAGGGCCGCATGCGCCTGCCCATCAACAAGGCCAAGCCGTTCGCTGACGCACTGGACATCGAACCGGGCCTGGTGATGCGCGCCATCCTGCGCGAGATGGACCCGTCTGTGCTCAAGGCGATCGAGCAGTGCCTGTCTCCCCTGGCCCTCAGCCCGGGCGAGGCTCGCCTGATCAACCGCCTGCGCCAGTCCTCGCAGGGGCGTGACATCACCCCGGTGATGTTCGAGAAAGACGCCATTGTGGCACTGGTGTTGGCCGCCTGATACGGGAGTGACGCACATGACCAATCCCGACACCCAAATGACCGAGCCCCTGGGCCTGCTGATCGCTCAAGCGCAAGAGGCGCGGCAACTCCGGGACGAGGAGATGATCGTGAAACTGGGCTACGCCGGGCGCACCACCCTGGACCTGGTGCGCAGCGGGCTGCTGTACCCAACGCTGCGCACCCTGCCCATCATCGCCGACGCGCTGGAGATCACCAGCCTGGACGCTCTGAAGATCTTCTATTCCGATCTCGCCAGGGAGACGGTGACCCACATGGAGCAGGTGCTCGGCCATGATGAGCTGACCGAGAACGAGCGGTTCGCTGCAAATTGCTACCGCTCGGCCATGAAGACTGGGGGCGTCGGTATCCGGGGCGATTCAGGGGAGGCTGTGGTGGTGGTCCTGCCGGCGAAACCACCAGAGGAGGGGCCCTCGAAGATGGCGGCGAGGTCAGTGTCAGCCGCAGATGATGGCACCCGCCCTGGGGGCAACCGTTGACTTGATATACGGCTGCACGGCTTGATACCCATAGGACGCCGCCCGCGCGGCGACCCGTGCTGGATGCGCCACCCATCCGAGGGGTGGCGCATACCTTGTACCCCCTATGCCAAACGGCGTCCGAGTGTGGCCCTCGGCGCCGTTTTTCCTGGCTGCCTGGAAAATGTGCTTATAGGGCGTGCAGTTAATCGGCTGTTCTCTTGCCTTTTTCAATGCGGGTCTCTTTCAGCGTTAGCGCGTCGTTGACCGCCTGGATGCCTTGTTCGACATTGAAGACGTGTACGGGTGGGTGCGGGTGCTCGATGCGATCAATCAGCGACTTCAGGCTGCTGAAAATGCCCTTGTCGTAGCGCACCTCGGTGGTACTACCTTTTCGTGTGTGACCCATAAGGTCTGCCTTCTGGTTCGGGTCAGCTTGGAGCGCCCCCAAGGCAGTAGCAAAGTTGTGGCGCATCGAGTGGAAGGTCTTTTTTCCGTTTCGTGGGATGCCCAGCTTTTTTCCCAAAAACCGTTCGTTGAACCAGCTGCCAGCCTGTTTTCCGTAACCCTTCTCTTCGTCAAACTTCAGCTCGGGGAACAGCCGCAAATACCCCAGCGCCCTCAGTTTCTCGACGTAGGCGAGGAAGCCCAGATCGATGAGTCGTTGCGGAATTGGAATCACGCGGGCAGAGCTGATGGTTTTCAGAGATTTGTCGCTCGCGTCTGGCAAGTCGCCCTCATCGATGTCGAGCTTGCCTTCACCTGACAGGTTGAAGTCGAGGCAGTGAACGCCTTCTTGAAGAACAATGTCTGCGAGGTACAGCTGCGACAGCTCGTTTAGGCGGCCTCCACAGTAAAGTGCCAGCAACGGCAGCCAGTAGTAGTGCGGGCGGTAGCTGTAGAAGTCCCCCTTGGCGGTCCGCTCGCCTACGCCGTTTTTAAACCATGGCGCAGAGAAAACCATATTCAGGTCGTCAGGGGCCAATCTTTGCCGCTGTTCGTGTGCCTTCTTTTTGCGCTTCCCGGCCTTTCTGACCGCTTCTGTGCCCAGCCGGGTCGCAGGATTCGCATCCATGTCCCGCTCCGCAACTGCCCAGGAAAAAATCTGGGACATCGTCTCCAGCACTTTGCGTTGCTCACCCTCACTCAGGCCGGGCTGGCCGTGCGCCCGCTTCAGCTCGATCAATAGCTTGTAGCTCGGCGAGGTGAGCCCCAGCTTCTGCGCGAACTTGTGGCGCTGGCTCGGGATGTCCTTGACCTGCTCGGCAAATGCCCTCATGACCTTTCGGTCGATGGCGTTGATCGGTAAGTCGCCTGCGAGCTCGATGAAGATACGGGTGTGATCTTCCTTGCGGCGGCGGTGGTCCGCCTTCTTCCAGAGGTCACTGTTGTGATCAAAGTATCTGCTGCAGAGGCTGGAAAACGCTTCGACCGGGGTTGCCGTAGCCTCAACTGTTGAAGAGGTTGGACCTCGCGGTATTGGTCGGAGCGCTTCCAGCAGTTGCCGGGTAACGCTGTTCACATCGACACAACGGACTACTAGATCAGTGAGCGTGATCGTTTGCCCGGGCAGGTCGCAGACGAAGGCCCGCGATGTTGAAGGCCAGAACAGGAACTGACAGACTTGGACGGAATTCGATTTGCCGTCGAGCAGGTCGGTGACTTCTTCGGGAAATCGAAGGCTCACCATGCCGCTGTATTCCTTGATCGCGGCGGCACCACCCAAACGTGTCTCGTCTATCGTGACCTCGAGCTCCCCGGTGACTTCGTCATGCCAGTGGTCTAAGACGGCGTTTATGTCCTTGGTCAGCCAACCCAGCCACTGCTTGGCCTCCACATAGAGGCCCAGTCGGCGAGCATTGAGCCTTTGGGCTAAGTCTGCGGGTGTTGTTCCACACTCTTGGGCTGCTTCCAGCAGCGGGATGTAGCCGTCACCCAGCAGCTTGACAGAGCCAGCCTGTAACTTTTCGATATCCATGTGTTGCAGTGTCTCGATCGACCTGTGCCAGTGCGCGACCAGTTCAGCAGCCACGATCTTGGCCAGTCGAAGGTCACGACACCCTGTCGAGCGATGGAGTTCGCCTTTGCCGACGGCCTGCTTGAGGCGCGATGGCACGCACAACCGAACGAAGTAGACGCCGCTGGGGCGCCGGTACAAATAACTTGAGCCCGACACGCTGTACCCCACTTTCGTAGTGGTGCTGCGCGCAGGGCTCGCTTCAAGGTGAAGCCACAAGTCAAATCAATGACTTATGAAACTATGGAGCGGGTGATGGGAATCGAACCCACGTTATTTGCTTGGGAAGCAAGAGTCCTACCATTGAACGACACCCGCGAAGCCCCGTAGTTTACTTGAGGAATTCAGGTGGGCTTCGGGTGCTGCGCAGCGCGGTGCAGTTGTTGCGCGGCCCGTTTGATGGCGCTGGCACGGCGCAGGGCAGATTCCATCTCGGTCAGTGTCAGCCGGGCGTCGGCCCCTGCCAAGAGCAGCTGGTTCTTCAGGTGCTGGTACGAAGCTTCCAGGGTATGCAGACCGGCGTCGGCGTTGGGCTCAGCGGAGGATGTGGGTGGGCTGTCCGTCAGCAGGGCCGCCGTCGCTTGAACAAACTGGGCGTTCGCTTGCGCGAGTGGGGCGTCCGCGTTGACGGCCGCTGTGGGGGGCGGGGTGTTCACGGCCAGGTCGGCGGCTGTGGCGTGGTCGTGCTGAACACGCAGGAGTTCGGCGAGGCGGGCGCTTGAATCGCGCGACATCGGCGCGCTGCGCAGGCGTTCCACAAAGCCCTCGATCGCGGCGTCCAGCTTCACAAAAATGCCATGGTCGGTGCGGACGTCGTGTTGTGCCCCTGCCAGCACCTGTTGCAGCAGCCGACGCGCCACCTGCCCGGTGCGGGCCACCTCGCGCGCCAGCGCATCCAGGGCCAGCGTGGGCACGGCCAGCACCGTGTCGTCCAGAAACTGGGTTTGGGCCTCGTCTTCCTCGCGGGCGCGAAACCACAACAACAACCAGCGCGTGAGCCGCTCGGCCACGGGCCACATCAGCAGCACTCCCAGCAGGTTGAAGGTGGTGTGAAACAGCGCCAGTTTGGCGGCCGGATCGGGGGGCAGCTCCAGCGCTTCGCGTGCCACGCCCAGTGCGCTGATGAGCCAGGGCAGCAGCAGCAGCGCCACCAGGCCCGTGATCACGTTGAACACCACATGCGCCAACGCGGCGCGACGCGCGTTGGGCGTGGCGCCCAGGGCGGCCAGCAGCGCTGTCACCGTGGTGCCGATGTTCGCGCCAATCACCATGGCGGCCGCACCCTGGGTGTCGATCAGCCCCCCTTGCGCAGCGGTGAGCGTGATGGCCATGGCCGCGCTGGACGACTGCATCAGCACCGTCATCAGCGCACCCACGCCGATTTGTGCCAGCAGCGTCAACCCGCCTTCGCCTTGTGGCAACTGGACGTGGCCGGCCAGGCCGGCAAACGCCTGTTGCAGGAGGGCGATGCCCATGAACAGCAGACCAAAACCCGCCAGGGCGGTGCCGATGGCGCCGCTGCGCCGCCCTTCGCCGGTGAGCCGCAACATCGCCCCCAGGCCCACCAGCGGCATGGCAAGGGCTTCGACCTTGAACTTCAGGCCGATCAGGGCCACGATCCAGCCGGTCATGGTGGTGCCCACGTTGGCGCCAAACAGCACCCACAAGGCGGGGCCTAGCGCCAGCAGACCGGCGTTGACAAAACCGATGGTGGCCACCGTCACAGCGCTCGACGATTGCACCAGCGCGGTCACCATCATCCCCGACCCCAGCGCGTGCATCCGC
>FWPV01005138.1_pt1 | contig 23750 bp, 18 predicted proteins | sample 2228371 | NCBI WGS metagenome assembly FWPV01 (sample SAMEA103939776, study PRJEB20133) | metagenome | reverse complement strand
TCCGTCGACGACCAGGATTTCAATTTTATCGGAAGGATAATCCTGCGCCAAAATCGATTGAATACATCGTTCGATCGCCTCGGCTTCATTGAGCATGGGGATCACGATGGAGACAAGAGGCTGCGGTTCCTGTTCAAGGACGTCGCTCACTATTTTTCTCCCATGCTTTTATACGGAGGCCACACGTACGGTTTTTCATAAAAGCCGGGGTAACAGACAAGTTCATCCACCGACTTGATGACTTTGGCCGGATTACCCGCTGCGACCATGTTGTCCGGTATGTCGCGAGTGACCACGGAACCGGCGCCGATTAGGGCATTTTCGCCGATTGTTACGCCGGGCAGAATGGTACAGTGGGCACCGATTCGCGCCAAACGCTTCACCGTCACTCCCCCGCGGCACTCCAAATACCGCGGGCACTTCATCGGGTGCGGGTCATCGGTAAAAACGACGTTGGGGCCGATGAACACATCGTCCTCGATCGTCACCATTTCGAGGAAGCAGAGCGAATGAATGCGGACACGATTGCCGATTCGGTTGCCGAATTCGAGAACGGCATTGGTGCCGATGCTCACATCATCTCCCACGATGTTGTCTTCCCGAATCGAGGCGCCTTGACCCGTCTGCAGACCGTTGCCGAAGATTGAGCCCGCATACACAGTCGTAAAAGGACGAATGAGACCGTTCTTACCGACGGTCAACCGAAGCTCACCCGGCTCTTTTCCCCGTGGCGGCTTTCCGATGATCGAGGGCCCTTGGACAATCGTTCCTTCGCCGAGTTCGACATTCTCGTACACCATACAGCCGGGTTCGATTTGCACGCGTAAAAGTTCCATCACTAGATCTCCATTACAAGTCCGCCGTTTCTCATCGAAAGCTCCGCCGCCTCCAATGCCTTGACGACCCTTAGACCGTTATAGCCGTCGGTTCGGGGCCGTAAGTTCTTTTCACAGCATTCGATAAAATGCCGCATCTCCTTGCTCAACGGTTCAAAGGTGTCCAAACGCGGGCTGATCACATCTCCGGCGCGATAGCTGAGATGGTATTCGCCGAACGTCTGCGGATCTTTATAGTCGACGCCCTTGTCGTATATTTTCACCTTCTCGATGTTTTCCGTGTCGTCATAAACCAGCATCTTTTCACTTCCCACGATGGTGGTGCGCCGCAGTTTGCTGGGCGAAAGCCAACTCACCTGAACGTTGGCTATACAACCGGAAGGAAATTCCAGATTGATAAAAGCCACATCCGGAATATTTCTCTGCACGTAATCCTTTCCCATGGCCGATATTTTGATCGGCATCTCGTTAAGCCAGAAGAAGAGGCTGGAAAAATCATGCGGCGCCAAGTCCCAAATGACGCTGACGTCCTTTTGGTGAAGGCCGAGATTGACCCGAGAAGCGCTGATGTAGTAGATGGCGCCCAATTCACCGCGATCGATGATTTCCTTGATCTTTAAAACAGGCGGGCTGTACTCGAAAGTATGACCCACCATAAGCACTCGGTTCTTCTTTTCAGCAAGCAAGATCAGCTCCTCAGCCTCGGCCGTTGAGGCGGTGAAGGGCTTTTCCACAAAAACATGTTTGCCCGCGAGCAGAAGCTCCTTAGCCAAGGGGAAATGGGTGGAGACCGGCGTGGCGACGGCAACGGCTTCGATGCCGTCGTTCTCGATCAGATCCTGCAGTTGAGTGGTCGTTTTGACGGAAGGATAGCGCGCCCGAATTCGCGCGAGTTTTTTCTCGTCCAGATCGCAACAATAAAGCTCTTCGCAAAGATTGGCTTCATACAGATTGCGCAAAAGATTCGGCCCCCAGTAGCCTAAACCGATGACTGCCGCTTTCATCGTCACCTCTGATTGATTTGTTGATAGAAAGCCGTTAGCGTTTTTGCGGTTTCCCGCCAGTTGTATTTTTCGATGACTTTGCGATAACCGTTTTCTCCGAACGGTTCTGCGGATCTGAGCAGTTCCACTGCCGCGCGGGCAAAATCGGCCTCATTATCGGAACGGAAGACAAGACCGCAGCGGCATTCCTCCACCACCCTCTTCAAAGGAGCCGCATCGGAAACAAGAACCGGCCTTTTCAAGAGCATATACTGAAAAAGCTTGTGCGGAAGCGTCGTGTTGTTGGCGGCATTGGCCGGTTGAGGAATAATACCGATGCGTGAGGCGATCATGTAGGAGGGTACCTGGGAAAAGGGCACCCAGTCCACAAATTCAACCCATTGCTCGACGTTTTCTTTCGCGGCCAAACGACGCAAATCGCCGCCGTTTTTCCCGCTTCCGACCAACAGAAGCAATGCGTCGGGAATTCGTTCCGCGACGGTTTTCATGGCTTTGATCGCCGTCTCCAATCCGCGATCCACGCCGAAGGAACCGATATAAAGGATCGTTTCCTTCTGCCGGTATTTTTCCACAATCTTTTCGTCGACGGCCAAACCCAAAAACTCTTCGACCTCAGCCGTATTGCCGACAACGATGATTTTTTCCGGCGGAACGCCTTGCTCTATCAAATTTTGACGCTGCTCTTCCACCACGACGATGATGCAGTCGGCCCGCCGAAGGACGAATTGATTCAGCTTCTCCGCCGGCCGCGGATCTTTCACCAGGCGCTCCCATCCCTTAAGCCGCTTCCTCCAAACCGCCATGGCAGCGGGATAGTTTTCATGCATGTCGTAAACGACGGGGAGGCGGAAAAAGCGGCCCAAAATGACCGCCAAGGGCGCCAAAGGCAGATCATGGACATGGATCACGTCGACCTTCTCACGACGAATCAATCGAACCGCATTGCATACCCAAGTCGGGTTAAAGAACAAGGGAAGGCGCAGGATTTTAGCCCAAGAAGCAGGCAAGACGGAAAAGGCCGGAAGCCGTCTAACCTCGGCGCGATCGACAACCTCCTCTCGCTTTTTCCCCGTCGTGTTGTTGCACAGCAGAAAGACCCGCCGATCATCCTCCGTTAGGGCCCGGATCTCCTTCGTCAGTCGAATGTCCGGGGGATAGTCGCTTTGGAGAAGCATCAAAATGTTCAGCGGTCGCCCTTTCATGCCGCATGCTTTTGATAAAAGGTCCTGATCATATCGGCGACGTAAATGATCTCATCCTCGGTCAACTGTTCCGACATGGGCAAAGAAAGCAGTTTATCGGCAAAAGCGTCGGTCACCGGAAAATCGCCTTTTTGATAACCCAGACTGCGATAGGCGTTCTGCAGGTGACAGGGGATCGGATAATGAATGCCGGTATAGACCTGATTTGCCGTAAGGAAAGCTTGAAGCTCGTCGCGGTGCTCCGCACGGATGACGTAGAGATGATAAACGTGCTCGGCGTTACTCATTTCTTCGGGAAGCACAATCGAGTCGATCCCCTCGAGATATTTTCGATACAGGACGGCGTTCCGGCGCCGCTTCTGCGTCCACTCTTCCAAGTGCTTCAGCTTGACGTCGAGCACGGCGCCCTGAAAGCCTTCCATTCGATAGTTGTGGCCGATGATTTGATGATGGTATTTTGCCGACATACCATGATCGCGAATCATCATCAGCGTTTTATAAAGATCCGGATCGTTTGTTAAAACAGCCCCGCCTTCTCCATAAGCGCCGAGGTTCTTACCGGGGTAAAAGCTGAAACATCCCATGATGCCGAAGGTGCCGACGGGCGTGCCGTTATAAGTCGCCAAATGCGCCTGGGCGCAATCTTCGATGAGAAAAAGGCGATGCTTTTCGGCGATCTGTTTGATGGGCTCCAATTGAGCGCTCTGGCCGTAAAGGTGCACGACAATGATCGCCTTGGTTCGAGGCGTAATCGCCTTTTCGATGAGGTTCGGATCCATATTATAAAAGCGCGGATCACAGTCCACAAAAACCGGTACGGCGCCGGTCAAAGAAACGGACTCGGGCGTTGCAAAAAAAGTGTTGGCGGGGACAATCACCTCGTCTCCGCTTTTTATGCCGAGCGCCATGAGAGCCGCATGAAGCGCCGCCGTCCCCGAATTGACGCCGACGCAGTAGGCGGCTTTATGCTTTTCAGCAAAGTGCTCTTCGAATGACTTTACAAAAGGGCCTGCCGCGAAGGCGGACTGCTCCAACACGTTTTTCAACGCCTCATCGATTTCATCTTTTATGGAATGGTATTGAGCCTTAAGATCTAAAAAATTGACCTTCATGCTGGTCTCCCTTCTATTTGTTCATTTAACAGCGGCAGGGGATTTCCTTACTCTGAAAAGAGACAAAAGCATATCGATTTCATTAGAAGAAAGCACTCGAAGCCCATAGGCGAGCCCGGCAAAAAGCAACAGCGAACCAAACAGATTAGGCAACGGAGGGATTTTCGATAAGAAAAATTGACCTGCAGCAAAGAGAAAAGCCATGAGCAGCATTCGCTCCGAAAGCAGTTTCCTTATGCCGAGATTCCTTGACAGAGAGACCGTAAACATCATAAAAGTCGCCGCCGCTGAAAGCAATCGTGCATAGCTCGATCCTATGAAGTTGAATTTAGGTATGAAAAGTAAATTAAGCAAAAGATTTATGACAAGCGAGATTCCTAGAATCCAGCTCAATATCCTTTGCTTTTTGACGGCGATAAAAACGTCGACGAAATAGAAATTGAAAAAGCTCAGGCCTAAAGCGAGGGCCAGAATCCTGAAAGCTCCGACAGCGGCGGAGTACTGTTCGATGTAGAGAGTGTTAATTAGCCATCGGGCGTTGAAGGACAAAGGCACGCAAAGCGCCAAGGAAAGAAAAAAAATGGTCTTTGTGCCTATAAGGAAGATTTTCGTGAACGTTTCCTTGTCTTTTTCAATGTAGTATGAAAGAAGAGGAAAAAGAGACAGTGTAAAAGAGGTTGATAAAAACATGAGCGGATAAACGAGACGAGTAGCTGCGGAATAGATGCCGACATGAGACTCTTCGGCCATTCGGGAAAGAAGTATGATGTCAAGTTTCGTTGTCATGATGGAGAAGAACAAAAACACGGCAATGGGAATGCTTTCATAAAAAAGTAAAGAGCATAGTTTGCGGCAGGCAGAAAAATCGGGTTTTATGGTTCGCAAGAAAAACAGGACAACTAAAACAAAACCGGGAAGATTCGCCAAAGTGTAAAGAAGCGCTGTCCTGATCATGGTAATATGGGGAGAAGCGAAATAGAGAACTGCAAAAAGTACATTGTCCAGAATACTGAAGGCCATGGGGTAAAACATCCTCAAATCGGCCTGAAAAAGTGTCTCGAAAATTGTGCGGGTCGAAGAAAGCTTGGAGGAAATGACGAGACCGCCGGCCACAATCAATGACGCGAAGGAAACGTCTTTCGGATATCGTAACAGAACCAAGCCTAATGCGCTGAGCAAAACAGCCGCTGCTGTAACCGCCGTCTTGAGCACGATGCCTGCCGCGATAACCTGCTCTCTTTTATAGCGATCTGCAGAAAGTTCTCTTACAATGATCTGGTTTATGCCAAAGTTGGCAAGGATATCCCACATTCCGATGTATGCAATCGCAATCGAAAGCTTTCCGAATTCGATGCTCCCGAGTCGGTTGGCAATGGAAACAAAAATAAAAAAGGTGAGGACTAAATTGACCCCCTTGGCAAAATAGATGGAGAGCGAATTGTTAATAATTTTTCTTTTCGTATCCATCCCGACTCATCGCTTCTCTGTAGAGAACGTTCACCACGGATAAACTGAGGCCGAGAAAAAACCAAATCCGCCGGTTGTCGTTCAAATCGCCGCTGAACTGGGCGGCCAAAAAGAGAAAGACCGTCGCCATGATGTACGGCATGGATTGAGCCCGCTCTGATTGACTTTGACGGCGCAAATAGTTGATCAGCTGTGTAACAGCTCCGACAAAATGAAGGACGAGAAGTGAAACGCCTGCCAACCCCAGTTCACACAACACTTCGATCAGCATATTGTGCGGATAGAGCCGTACGTCCATCCCGTAGAACAGACTGGAAAAACCACCGATGCCGATTCCGATCATCAAAGTCCGCAGATTCGTAAACGCAGCGTCGAGAGCAGTCTTCCAGGCGAAAAGTCTGGTGTTTATGGTATAGGCGGAATGCGCAGCCGAAACCACATCGCTTCCGCCCCCGAAGAGGTCAACATAGCGGCTCGTCAATTGTTGCGGCAAAACGAGAAACAATACCAATAAAAGCACCAGCCCGCCGGCAAAAAACTTGAGAATGGTGACCGCCCGCAGGTTTTTCATTCCGTAAAAAGCCCACAGCCCCATGGAAAGCATGAAGGAAAGCAAAGGCCCTCTTGAATTGGCAGCCAACATCGTAACTGAAAAAAGGACGACCAGCAATGCGACTCCAATACGCTCCTTTTTTCCTTTTAGCAAAGGAAAGGAAGAAATGCAAAAAATATTTGCCGCGCCTACCCAGTTGGCGAAACTGATCGGATTCACTCCCAAAAAAGAAGCCCGATAGCTGAAGATGAATCGGCCGCTGAAGATGCCGTGTAACAGCATCCCCAATGAAAACAGAGAAACGGCCCCCACCGTTGCAAGCAGAAAAAATCTAATCTCCTTCATGTCGTTTGCGGATTGTACCCCCCAAAAGCCGAAAAAGAACAGGCACCAATTAAACACCAGAAAACTTCCGGCCTTCAACAATCCGTACTTTGGAGACGGCGTATAAAACAGGCTCAACATCATTAACAGCGTCAAAAGAACCAACGCTAAAAAGCCGGCCGGTAGCCTCAATCGCCACATCTCTCCGGTCATCAGCAGATGGAACAAAAGCCCGATCAGCGTTACGGCAAAAATGAATGTCGTAAAATCGACGGTGGAAAAAAGGCCGACATTTTCAGTCAGCCAATCCTTGAAAATTCCCGACGAGTAGGAGAGAATAATAAACAAAGCCGGATAGCGATAAAGAGCCCATGCTGCGCCCAGAAAAAGCGGAACAAGCAGGAGATGCAGAATCGAGCCGTGGAAAAAAATGATGAAAGAGATGAGCCCGCTGAGTGATGCCGCACAAATGATAAAGGCTTCAGCGGTCAAAAAACGCCTTAAGCCGTTTTCATTTTGTCGTAAAAGAGGCATGAACGTCACTTTGTTCGAGAGAGGCTGAAGCTGCTTTGTAAGGCCTTCTTAAAGGCGGCATAGCGCCGGTATTTTTCCGGATCCAGCTCCTGCAACCGTTCGATCTGCAATTGGTAAGCCGTCCCCAAAACATAAACAAATGCCGCCAATATCATGCTCACCGCCGTCATAAGGAGGCGTTTCGGTTTTGTCTTGAGCTCGGGCGGGACGGCATAATCGAGAACCTGAACCGTCGGCGTATCTCTTTCTTCTTGAATTTTGGCCTGTTCATATTGCGGATAGAGAAACTCTAAAACCATCTCTTGAATTTTAACTTCTCGATAGAGGCGAAGATATTCGAGGGATACGTCCGGCAGGCTTTCGAACGGAATGATAATATCACCCCGGCCCTTCGATCGATTAAAAGAAGCCGAGGACATTAACTCATTGTACTTTCTCTTCAGCTCGTCGAGCTCTTTCTGCGCGAACTTGATCTCGGGGTGATCTTTGCTCTTTTCGAAAAGCAGAACCCCGATTTCCACTTCCTTTGCAATGATGTTCGCCTTCAGCTCTGCTATCGTTGAAATAATGGCTCGCGTTTGCTCCTCCAAGGCAATCATCCCATATTTCTGCTGAAGTGTTCTTAAAGAATCCTCCGCCTGTTGCAAATCCTTCAAATTTTGTTGATACCGCTTCTCAATAAAAAGTCGGCTCCTTTTCGCCTTTTCGACACGAACCTCTTTATTGACGCTGTCCATTTTTTGAATAAAGAAATTGGCCATATCGGCACACAGCCGTTTAGCCTCTTCTTCCTGTTCCTTATTCGGGAAATATGATGTGCTTGCCTTGACCGTCAGGCTGATCGTATTGTCTTCATTGATTTCGATGCTGATATTCTTCGACAGGGCCTTCAAGGTCTCCTGCATCGTTTTCTTTTTGTACCTTCTTCGAAGGTCAAAGCGATCGACAACCAGCTCCTGTACCGTTCGAGAATTGAGCAAGGCCAAATAGAGATTCGTTTCTTCAGACAGCGTTCCTAAACCCAGCCCAAGGCCCATTCCGCCGACCGGCAGTTTGCTGAGCAGCGAAGAAACACCAAAATCACTGCTCTCCTCTTTCGGCGGCAACAAGGTCACCTTTGCCGAATACCACTTTGGAACGACAAAAGTCAACGCCGCGGTCACCAAACCGACACCAAAGACCGTCGCCAAAAAGGATCGTCTTTTTTCGATCAATCGAACAGCCAAATCCAATAGCGAAAGGTTCCGATGATCCATTCCCGCACCTGTTTGCTTTTCGTGATAGGGCTCCAATATACACGTTCACATCGAAAAATCAAACGATCATAATGGGAATACAGAATAGGTATAAGACTCCGGCAACGCGGCAGGGTGTTGCCTCGCCGCAGGAAATATATATTGATTTTTACGCCATAAACCGATATATTTTGCCGCGGTTAGAGGCTGCCGGGAGCTGCGCGCTGCGGCGAATCGCCAACCGGCCCTTCGATCGCCGTTCCGAGGTAATGATGAATCCGCAGGCTTTGATTATTACGTTCATCAGAATACTTCATTTGCTGCTGCAGGCCTATGGCTATGTAATCATCGCCGATGCGGTGCTGTCGTGGTTTCGCCTTGATCCTCGGCACCCTTTGGTGCGCCTGCTCGATCGGCTTACGGAACCCCTGCTTTCGCCGATACGCCGTCTGGTGCCCGAGACGGCAGGTCTCGATTTGTCGCCGGCCGTCGCTCTGCTCCTCATCATGCTGATGGATCGGCTTCTTATCTCTTCGGCGCGGCTTTTCTAACCATTTAGGTAGGAGACGAACAGTGAAACTGACGCCGTTGGACATTCGCAAGCAGGAATTCAAAAGGGTACTGCGCGGCTACGATCCCGACGAGGTCGAAGCCTTTTTAGTCATGGTGGCCGATGAGCTGGAAATGCATTTGCGCGAAAAAACCCAGCTCAACGACGAGCTGATCAAGCTGCGGACGCAGCTTCGTGACTATCAACGCGTCGAAAGTACGCTGCGTGAAACGCTGGTTAAAGCGCAGAGCACCATCGACGATACGCGCGCCAATTCGCGCCGCGAAGCCGAGCTCATCATCCAGGAGGCCGAGCTGAAGGCCGAAAGCCTGCTGAAGGAGAGCCGCGACGAGCTGGCGCGTCTTCACCGCGAAATCGCTCTGCTGAAAGCGCAGCGCGATTCGTTTGCGCGTCGGCTGCGCCACCTGCTGGAGTCGCAGTTGGAAATGCTTTCCGTAATGGAAGCCGACGAGCCGACGGCGGCGCGTCGCCCCGAGCCTGCCGAACGCCGACCTGAAAAAGCGCCGGGCACGCCTTCGCTGCGCATCGACATCGAAGAGCCGCCCGCCGGCAGAACGCCGATCATAAGAACGGAGCCGCAGAGCGGCGGCGTCAATCTTTCACGGGACATGCGCAATGCTTCGACCGCCGGCGAAGCCGGACGAAAACCTGAATAACGACCGTCTCTGCGCCGGCGCGTTCTTCTTTCGCCTTCCGTGTCCTAATCCACTCTGCGCCCCGTCGATCGCTCGACTTCCGACGCCCGAGGAGGGGACACGGCGGCCCGAAAGGGCGATCGTCACCGCAGATCAACGATATTGAAAAGAATGCCGAACCTGAACCCGTCACTGTTTACACAAATTACCGAAGCGGCGGAATTTTTGCGCCCCACGCTGCCGGAAACGCCCACGGTAGGCGTCATCCTCGGCACCGGCCTCGGCGAAGCGGCCGATCGAGTAAAGGAAGCGGTCGTCGTTCCCTTTGAGGACATTCCCCATTTTCCGGCGTCGACGGTCAAGTTCCACGCCGGCAGATGGGTCGCCGGTCGCTTCGGCGGCAAAACGGTGGTGATGATGCAGGGCCGCTATCATTACTACGAAGGCTACACCATGCAGCAGGTGACGCTGCCGGTAAGGGTTATGGCCCGCTTGGGCGTTTCGGTGCTCATCCTGAGCAACGCCGCCGGCGGCATCCGCCCGCATTTGACGCCCGGCACACTGGCGCTGATCGCCGATCATCTGAACCTCATGGGCGATAATCCCTTGATCGGCCCCTACGACGAGAGACTCGGCGAACGCTTTCCGGACATGAGCGAACCGTACAGCCGACGTTTGCGGCGCATAGCCGAAGAAGCGGCAGCCGAAACCGGCGAAACGCTGCCGAACATCGTCTACGCCGCGGTCAGCGGGCCCAGTTACGAAACGGCCGCCGAAATCCGCATGCTGCAGACGTTGGGCGCCGACGCCGTCGGCATGTCTGTGGTGCCGGAAGTGCTGACGGCGCGGCAGATCGGCCTCGAAGTGCTGGCGATCACCGCCGTCACCGATCAGGCACTTCCCGAGGCCATGCAGCCGGTCACTCACGAGCTGGTCTCGCAAACCGCCGCCTCCATTTCGCCGCGCTTTACGCGGCTTTTAGAAAAGGTCATCGAACGATTATAGGACAAGTAATGGCTCGTATCGGCATCATCGGAGGATCCGGACTCTACCGCATCGAAGGCATTGAGGGCCTGCAGGAGGTCAAGGTCGACACGCCTTTCGGCCCGCCGTCCGATGCGTTGATGGCGGGGACTTTGGCGGGACGCGAGGTGGTGTTCCTGCCCCGCCACGGCCGGGGGCACCGCTTTTCGCCCACGGAAGTGAACTACCGCGCCAACATTTATGCGCTGAAATTGATGGAGGTCACCTCCATCATCTCCGTGTCGGCGGTCGGGTCACTGAGAACCGACTATCGCCCCGGCGACATGGTCGTGATCGACAACTTTTTCGACCGCTGCCTCTTGGGCCGACCCAATACCTTTTTCGGAGACGGCATCGTGGCCCACGTGCAGATGGCTCATCCCTTGTGCGCATCGTTGCGCCGCACGCTCATCGATGCGGGCCGTCGTACCGGCTCGGTCGTTCACGAAAAAGGCGTCTATCTCAACATGGAGGGGCCGCAATTCAGCACCCTGGCGGAGTCGCAGACCTACCGCCGCTGGGGAATGGACGTGATCGGCATGACCCAGTTGAGCGAGGCCCGCCTGGCGCGCGAGGCGGAAATCTGCTACGCCACCCTGGCCATGGTTACGGACTTTGACTGCTGGTACGAAGAGGAAAGCGGCCAGACCGTTTCCGTGGAGGCGGTCATCAGCACCATGGAAAAGAACATCGCCGCCGCCAAAGAGATCATTCGCACTGCCGTAGCCGAAATCGAACCGACAGCCGACTGCCCCTGCCGTCACGCACTGGCGGGCGCCGTGCTGACCGATCGTTCCGTATGGCCGGAAGAAACTGTAAAAAAACTGTATCCTTTGCTGAAAAACTATCTATAGAGAAGCCATGATCTACCCGCAATTGAACGGCAAGCAATCCGAACTCGAGAAAGAGATCCTCGACTTTTGGGAAAAAGACCGCACGTTTCAACGCAGCGTTGAAGAGCGGCCGAAAGACCGACCCTTTGTTTTCTACGAAGGACCGCCGACAGCCAACGGCCGCCCGGGCATTCACCACGTCATCTCCCGTACCGTGAAAGACGCCGTCTGCCGTCTGAAGACCATGCAGGGCTTCCGCGTGGAACGCAAAGCCGGATGGGACACCCACGGCCTTCCGGTAGAAATCGAAGTGGAAAAGACGCTCGGCCTCGACGGCAAAGACCAGGTCCTCGAATACGGCGTCGCCGAATTCTGCGCCAAATGCCGCGAAAGCGTGTGGCATTACAAACAGGATTGGGACAACCTGACCCGCCGTATGGGTTACTGGGTCGATCTCGAACACCCCTACATCACCTACACCAACGATTATATCGAGTCCGTATGGTGGATCCTCAAACAGTTTTGGGAAAAGGGGCTCATTTACCAGGGCTTCAAAATTCTCCCCTACTGCCCGCACTGCGAAACACCGCTTTCCGGCCACGAAGTGTCGCTTGGCTATGAAGAGGTCAAAGACCCTTCGGTCTATGTGAAAATGAAGTGGCGCGGCAGCAACGACACCTACTTTCTCGTTTGGACCACCACGCCGTGGACGCTGATCTCCAACGTAGCCCTCGCGCTTCACCCCGAGGTCACCTATGTTAAAGTGAAGCACAACGGCGAATACTTGGTGTTGGCCGAAGAGCGGCTGAACGTGCTGGACGGCCCGTACGAAATCATCGAGTCCTACAAGGGCGCCAATCTGCTCGGCATCGAATATGAGCCGCTCTACACCTTTATCGTTCCGGACAAACGCGCTTACTTTACCGTGGCGGGCGATTTCGTCACCACCACCGATGGCTCGGGCATCGTGCACATCGCACCGGCTTTCGGCGAGGACGACTATCAACTGGGACTGAAGGAGGATCTGCCGCTCATTCATCCGGTCGACCGCAGCGGCAAATTCATCGACGCCGTAACGCCCTGGGCCGGACGCTTCGTCAAAGACGCCGACGTCGACATTATCGTCGATCTCAAAAAGCGCGGCATCCTCTACCGTTCGGAAAAGATCACCCACAGCTATCCCCATTGCTGGCGCTGCAAGTCGCCGCTGCTCTACTATGCGCGCAAGTCGTGGTACATCCGCACCACGGCCTTTAAGGATCGGCTGATCGCCAACAATGAAAAGATCAACTGGTTCCCCAAGGAGGTGGGTTCCGGCCGCTTCGGCGAATGGCTGAAGAACAACATCGATTGGGCGCTGTCGCGCGACCGCTTCTGGGGAACGCCGCTGCCGATCTGGACCTGCACCTCCTGCGGCCGACAGGAGTGCATCGGCAGCATCGCCGAGCTTCACGAAAAAGGCATCGACGTTCCGCAGAATCTCGATCTGCACAAGCCGTACGTGGACGACGTGGAGCTATGCTGCCCTTCGTGCGGGGGCCGCATGCAGCGCGTCCCCGAGGTCATCGACTGCTGGTTCGACTCCGGCAGCATGCCCGTGGCGCAGTGGCACTATCCCTTCGAAAACCGCGAAACCTTTGCCGAAAAGTTTCCCGCGGACTTTATCGCCGAGGGTGTCGATCAAACGCGCGGCTGGTTCTACTCGCTCCTGGTCATCGGTACCTTCCTCTTCGACCAGCCCACCTACAAGAACTGCATGTCGCTGGAGCTGATCCTCGACAAGGACGGCAAGAAAATGTCCAAGTCCCTGGGCAACACCGTTGATCCCTTCGTGCAGATGGATCGCTACGGCGCCGACGTCCTTCGCTGGTACCTGCTGGCCGTCAGCCCGCCGTGGCTGCCGACCCGCTTCGACGAGGCAGGGCTTGCCGAAACCGCGCGCAAGTTTTTCGGAACCCTGACCAACACCTACTCCTTCTTTGCGATGTATGCCAACATCGACGAGTTCATCTATCGGCCGCAGGAGCGGGTTCCGGTTTCGGAACGCGCCGAAATCGACCGCTGGGTGCTGTCGACGCTCAACACCCTGGTGCGGCGCATCAACGGCTGGTTGGAACAGTATGACCTCACCAAAGCGGTGCGCGGCATCGCCGACTTTGTCGTGGACGATCTTTCCAACTGGTATGTCCGCCGCTGCCGCCGCCGTTTCTGGAAGTCGGGCATGGGGAAGGACAAGACGGCCGCTTTTCAGACGCTCTACGAGTGTCTGCTTACGGTCAGCCGGTTGATGGCTCCCTTTGCGCCTTTCCTGGCCGAGGCCGTTTACCGCGGACTCACCGCCGCCGAGCCGACGCAGAGCAGCGTTCATCTCTGCGGCTATCCCCGACCCGATGAGGCGCCGCTCGACTACGCCGATCCTCTGTTGGAGGAGCGTATGACGCTGGTGCGCCGCATCGTCGAGTTGGGCCGCTCCATCCGCAACGACATCGGCTTGGGCGTACGTCGCCCCTTGTCCGAGCTGATCGTCGTGGCCGAGAACGACCGCCGCCGCACGCTGCTTCAGGGCATGGAGAGCCTTATCCTCGAAGAGCTGAACGTAAAGGCCATCCGTTACGCGAAAGAAGCGACGGAGCTTCTCAGCCGCAGGGCGGAGCCGGTGTTCAAAAAGCTGGGGCCGAAATTCGGCAAGCTGGTCAATCAGGCGGCGGAAGCGATCCGCTCCTTCGGCGATGACGAGATTAGCCGGGTACTGCGCAACGGCGGCGAGCGCCTGGTCCTCGACGGCCACGAAGCCATGATCACCGCCGAGGACATCGAAATCAAAACCGAAAACAAACCGGGACTGGCGGCCGCCTCGGAGGGCGACCTTATCGTTGCCCTCAACACGATCGTCACGCGGGAATTGCTCTATGAAGGTTTGGCGCGCGAGTTTGTAAACCGCGTGCAGAACCTGCGCAAGGACGCCGACTATGAAGTGACCGACCGCATCCATCTGACGGTCAAAGCCGACGGCGTGATGGAGACCGCTCTCAAGAGCATGCAGACCTATATCGAAAACGAAACCTTGGCCGTTGCAATGACCTTCGGCGCGATCAAAGGCGAACATCAGCGGGTTTGGGAAATCGACGACCTAACCGTCGCCGCAGGCATTCGCCGTGCCTGAGGGCAACGACGTAACAGGAGGCAGGAGAAGCCGTGGACCAAGAGACTCTGAATTACTTTAAGAAGCTGATCCTGCAAAAGCGGGAAGAAATTCTGCGCCAACTTGAACGGCTGGAGGAGCAGGGCCTGAACACTTCCTCGCGTGAAGCAACGGGCGAGCACTCCAGCTATTCATTGCACATGGCCGATCAGGGCACCGACACCATGTCGCAGGAGCAGCAGTATCTTCTCGCCTCAAGGGAGCAGAATTATCTCTACCATTTGGAACAGGCGCTCGAGCGAATTGAGAAAGGCGAGTACGGCATTTGCGTACGCTGCGGCAAAGAGATCGGCCGCGAGCGTTTGGAAGCCGTGCCGCACGTCCGTTTGTGCATCGAGTGCAAGGCAAAGGAAGAACGGAAAAAAAGGTAGGCGGATGAAACCACTGCGCGTCTTCGGCATCAGTGCCGCGGTCTTTCTTCTTGACCAGTTAACCAAAGCCTATATCCACAATACGATGCACCTGTATCAATCCTACCCGGTGCTGGGGGATTTTTTACGCATCACCTATATTGAGAACTCGGGCATGGCCTTCGGCATAAAGGTGAGCAGCAGTCTGCCTGTTACCCTTGCGGCCATGGTTGCCGCCGCGGTCATTATGGTTTATTTGTACAAGATGAACGGCGAGCAGCGCACGGCCCGCGCGGCGATGGCCCTCATTTTGGGCGGCGCCTTGGGCAATTTGTATGACCGCATCACGCGCGGCTCGGTCGTCGATTTCATCGACGTCGAGTTTTTTAATCTCCGCATCCCCGAATTCAACCTGCTGTTCCTCCGCTTCCCCGGTTATTCGCTCGAGCGTTGGCCCGTTTTCAACGTCGCCGACGCCGCCGTGACCGTCGGCATGATAATCCTGGCGGTCATCGTCCTCACCGAGAAAAAGCCCGAAGCACCTTCTCAGGCTGTTTCCGCCTAAAGCCCTCCTTATCGGGCAATAACCAGCTTTTCCAACTTTTCCGTGGTGAGCGTCCGACCGGCGTGAGAAGCCTTTGCGGTCAGCTTGTAAAGGTACACGCCGTCGGCGACCGCGTCTCCGTCCTGATCGCAGCCGTCCCAGGATTCCGGAAAAATGTTGTACCCGGCGCGCGCCGGATAAGAAGGCGTCTTTTTGATCAGGCGGCCAGCCACCGTATAGATGCGCAGCGACACTTCGGCATCCTGACTGAGCTCGAATCGGAAGGTGCACTCGTTCCGCATCGGATTGGGATAGGTCAGGAGATTACGAATGTCGAGCTTTGACTCTTCTACAGCGACGAAATCCGCTTCGATGATGGAAGAGTTGTTCGAGTTGTCCCACGCCTTGATCATCAGGGTATGTTCCCCCGGCGTCAAGTCGTAGAGCGTGTAGAGCAGGGTACCGTCGGTGTAGCTTCCTTCGTTGTAAGTAAAGTACTCGGTGATGTCGCGCGAAGCGGCAAAGTCGTTGTCAAGCGTGAGGGTAATTTGGTGGCCGATGTCGCCGGCCGTGTTGACGCCGCTCAACGAATCGCTGATGGTCAGCCTGAGGGTGGGGCGGATCGGCACATAATCGCCGGAGACGAACCGTTCGTTGCCGAAATCGAGGGTCATGCGGGGGCCTTCGGCGTCGACGAGCGCCGTAGAGGTGCCGCCCACCGGCAGCCTGCTGCGTATGCCGGTACCCGAGTTTTCCTCATTCCAAAAATAGAGGCTGATGCGCCCGTCGTTGCCGCCGTAGGAAATGTCCTTTGGAACGATGAACTGAACCTTAAAGCGTCCGTCCGTGATTTTAACCATGCCGCGGAAGAGCGTGGCTCCCTCGGCCGTCAGATCGGAAATCTGTACGCCGGACTCGCCGCGGTAGGTATAGCGCTTGCGTGTGTCCATGACCCTCACGAGAAGACGGCCGTTGTAATCGATGGGGGAGCCGCCGTTTTCGACGCGGCCGGTAACGGTCATCAAACTCAAGGCCTGAATGCTGTCGGGCGTGACCGATTCAATGACGGCGCGGAGGCGCGGCGCGCACAAACGCATAGCGGGATCGCCGAAGAGGGCGTACTTTTCGGCGTTGCGCCGGTCCCATTGGGTCAGCTTGCCCAGCATAACGGCGTCGCCGATGCGCGCCGTGAGGCCTGTGGAGGCATAGCCGCTGAAGAGCTGCTGGTAAAGCTGATAGTTAAAGGCGGCGTTCTGATCGGAAAAAGCGAGGCGCGCCGAGGAGACCATAGCCACAGCTCCTCGGCCGGCGGCGTTCAAAATGTCTTCGGCAAAGCTCTGTTGCTTGGGCTGATCCCAATAGGCGAACTCGCAGGTGGCGGCCACCCACATCGCCGCGCGACGACCGTTCTGAATTTTTTCAAGGTCCCTCGAGCGCATCAGCACCCGCTCATGAGCCCAAAGCTCATCGTTGCCATGCCCGATATAGTTGATGATGAGCGAACCGCGGTTGATCTGCTCCAGCAGTTCGGCCGTCGCTTTCGGTTTTTCACGACCGGAAATGCTGGCGGTTTTGACGGCGGGATAGTTGATGAGATAGATTTTCTTCACATTCAAAAGTTCGGGCACATAGTTCTCCGCCAACCTTTCCGCCTGCTCGGTGTGAATGCGCTCGCCGTCGTCGCGGTCGGTGTACTCGTCATCGGCAACGATGGTCACGGTCTTGAGCCATTCGCCGAACTCGGGCCGTGTTTCATATTGAACGATTTTGTCCACCAAAGCCTGTGCTTCCTCGACGGTCTGCACCGGCAGTCGCCCGATGGCCATCTGCATGCCGGCATTGTCGCCGCGCGTGTAGGTAAACCAATCGTCCGTTGTGCGGGTGTTGTTCTCGCTGGTTCCTTCGGTTTCGTATGGAATGATCAGGTTCGGCGCATTCTGCCGCAGCAGGTTCTTAAAGTCAAAGTGGCCGTCGCCCAACAGCAGCACATAGCGCGGATGGCCCCAGTGATCCTGTGCCCAAGCGAGGAAATTGCGTGTCGCCGAAGGGTCCGGCAGCCCCCAGCCGAATTCGTTGATGACGTCTGAAACTGCGACCACCTCGGTTTCCAAACGCTCCTTTGGACTCCAGTTCTCGCGCAGGCTTTCGAGCTGCAGCGCCTGCTGGTAAAAGCTGTCATGGGTGATGATGATATAGTCGGCCTTGACCGAGCGGTTCCGCAGCCCTGCAAGAGAGGCCCGAGAAATCCACGACGGATCGACGTTCTTGAATCCGGCGGGCGAGACCGCCGCATAGCGTTTGCTGAAAACGGGATTGCCGAAATCTGCGAAATCGACCTGCCCGCCGGCAACGGCCGCCGGCAGGATTTCACGGACGTCGCCCACGTCGGTAACGTCGAAAATGCGGACGTCGTCCCTCGAAAAGCCGCTGATTCGGTAGCGCAGTCGGCCGGATGCGAGCGGCGAAAAGAACAGGAGCTGATCGCCCGTTGCTTTGAAGCGGCGATTATATTCCGCTTCGATGTAATCCACATAAGAAAAAGCCGCATCGGTCGCGCCGCTGTAGTTGACGGTCACGATGTTGTCGCCCGACAGCAGCACGCCGGCACTGCGAAAGGTGACTTCGCTCAAAGGAAAACTGTAGGCGGAGCCGTATTGGGAGAATTGACCGATCGAATTCCCGTTGGCATAAAAGGTGAAATAGTGCGTCCCCGACGTCAGCGACGCCAGAGAAAAGCGGAACTCGGCTTCATCCTGGGGAACGGCGTCCGGCATGCGGAAGGTAATCGAGTAGCTGCTGTTGCTGCGCGTCAGCTCGCGGCCCAGCCACGTGGTGCCGGATTTGAAAATGTTGATGCGCTCTTCCTCGCTCCAAACCAAATCGCGGAACGAAGGCTGCGGTTCAAGATCGGCGATTTCGGCCGAAGCGACCGCCCGCACCCGCTTTCCCGTTCGCCGGTTGAAGGTCAACCAGTACACATTATCGTAGGTGTAAGGATTGATGTAATGAGCGAGCCGTTTTTTGCCGGTTTTGAATTCGATGCCTTCGACGGAGCGGCCGTAGAAGAGCAAATAGTCCGCTTCGTCGAAGCGTCCGTCTTCGCCGCCGACCACCACAACCGGCGTTTCGATCAGCGTGTCGTTTTTGGCTGCGATTACGTTCGTCGAAAGCTCGCGGCCGCCGTTGTTGAAGAGCTGCAGCGTCGCCGGATCGATCTCCGCCAAAGCGAAGGCGCTGCCGAGCGCCTGCTTCAGCGCCGCGCCGGTCAGCTTGTAAATGCCCTCACGATCCGGCGCCGACCTGGCCGAAATGACGATCTTGAACCAATTGTCGCCTTCCATTGAGGTTCCGGTCTTGCGCAGCGGCGCAACCGGCTCCGACCGACGGCGCATGCCCTTGGCCTGTTCATAGTTCAGCAACAGTGAACGATAAACCTCCTCGTCCGCCTCCGGCGCCGCGGTAAGCCGGGGGGAGCTTTCGGAAAAAGTCACGTTCACCATCAGACGGCGATAGATCTTGACCCGTCGCTCGGCCGGAGAAAAGCTCAAGGGCGTCAACCGCAGCCGCAGGACGCGCTGATTGCGGAACCAAAAGGGGGCTTCGGCAACCACCAATTCGAGGCCTTCCGCCGTTTCGCGGTAGGCTTGGGCATCCGTTTCATGCACCTCACGAACGCCGTATTCGCTGCGCTCCAGCCGCGGCGTCGGCGCAGGCAGAACGCCTTCAACAACGTCGAACGAGGCCTCCGCGACGTTCATCGTCGCGTCGCCCGCCGGCGGAATGCCGATCACCACGGTTTTGACCGGAAGGCGCGGCGCGCCCGGTTCGCCGAGGTAATCGGCGCCGTCGAACGCAAAGACGGCCAGGCTGTCCCGATCATGCGAAAGGGGGCGAACGCTCCAGTCATCGATGTTCAGCTCGAAGGTGATCTGCCGATCATTCGACGAGAGCACGTGGAGGTGTGCGGCTTGCGACACCAGAGGCAGGAAAGAAAGGGCGATGAGAAGAAGGCGGTTCTGCATGATCAATATCCTTGTTCCCGGATTCAGGTCATAATCCGAACGATGACGGCGTCTTCCTCGGCGGCGCGCCTGTCGATCAGCTTTAGAAGAAGAAAAGCGAGGACCAGTCCGGCCGTTGATCCGGCGATGCCGTACAGCTCTTCCGGCCGCCGGTGCAGGGCGCTTCCGACAAAATAGCCGCCGACCATCATGATGAGCGGAAAAATAAAGACCAGCATGGCGTTGCGTACAACCCGCCGCGGTTCGACGCGCACCTCGACTTGGTCGCCGGGAAGGGCGCCGACAGGGTTCAGCGCTTCGAGGCGCATGGCACCTTCGCCGAAAGCCGAACAAGCGGTGCAGCCGCGGCATTGCGCGCCGCGGTTGATCTGCACCACGGCGCGTTCGCCTTCAGCAGCCACAACAGATCCTATTTCTTCCATAAAGTTTCACCCGACTCATTCAAAGCGCCCAGCCGGCGATCAGGGCATCCTTTCACGGTCGACACGATCGGCCCTTGCGCCGGCTTCGAATTACTGCAAAGATACCCTTCGCCTTCTTCTCATTCCTCAATGCCGCCGTACCGCGGCTTGCCTGAAACGACAAGCCGAATCCTCGTCCGCCTAAAAGGGCCCTTTTTCCGACACGCGGCCCCGTTCCTGCGGCCTTTCCTTCAAAGCGGGGGCCTTTCGCTCGCTTTCCGCAGACACGTCGAAAAAGGTCACTGCTTCAACCGTTACGCTCGGCCGAATGTTCCGACCGCTTCTTTCGAGCGCGCTTAAAAGCGGTGAAAGCTTTCACCGATGAACTTGAGCCCTTCAACGATGCCGGTTCGCCAATATGGCCAACTGTGGCCGCCGTCGCGCACGCGGAATTCGTGCGGAATTTGGCGCGCCTTGAGAGCCTTATGCAGCGCCATGTTTCCATTGATGAGAAAATCATCGTCGCCGCAGTCGATATAATAGCGCACCTTTTTCAATTCCTCGGCCGGCCGCGTCTTGGCCAGGTCGAGGGGGTGGCGCTCACGAAAATAGGCCGGCAGGGTTCCGTTTTCCAGCGGCCCGAAAAGTTTGCCGAAGAAGGAGTCATAGTCGCGCCTGGTGTTGTCCCCGACCAGCTCATCGTCTTCCCATACAGCGGCGCTGAAGGCGGCGCAGGCGGCGAACAGATCGGGATAACGCATGGAAAGCGTGAGCGAACCGTAGCCCCCCATCGAGAGGCCGGAAATGCCGCGATACTCTTTCGACGGCCGAGTGCGGTAAGTTGCATCGATGAAGGGGATAAACTCTTGGATGAACATATCTTCCCAGCGCTCTTTTCCCTGATGGTCGTTCACATAGAACGTCACCTTACCGTCCGGCATAACGATGATCATGGGAGGAATTTCGCGTGCGGCGATGGCTCGGTCAGCAGCGGCCTGGACCTCTCCGAACTGCACCCACGCCCATTCCTGGTCGGAATAGCCGTGAAGAAGATAGACGACGGGATAACGCCTTGTCGAAGCGTCATAGTCCGGCGAAAGGTAAATGCTGTAGTTCACGGAATAGGGCAGGATTTTACTTTTCATGCTCAAGCCTTCCAATACCTTTCCGCTCGGCTGCGCTATGGCCGGCATTGATGACAACAGAATGGCTGCGACCACCCACCTTCGTTTCATTTCCGATACCTCCTTGAGAGTTCCATCTGTGATTAAGCGGCTTACATTAAAGAAAATAGGGCTGAAATTCAAGGGAAATGTCGGTGTGACTTGATTAGAGGGAAAAATCGAACGGGATTTTGTGTTATACCGGCCGTCGGATACAAGGCAAATGTATAAAAACACCCCTTACGCAAAACGACCTTTTCGACGATATTTAATACACGCAAGGGTTGAGGCGTGGGTCTGAGGGTGTCAGACACGGGGTCAACCGGAACATTAATAATGGAGCAACACATGAAGCACAACGTTTTGATTTCGGCAGCGATTGTACTGCCGTTTCTGCTTCTGGGGGCGGACACGGCGGCAATCAGTGGGTTGGAACAACCCCAGACGATCGGCAGCACAACGGCCATCATGCTGGAGGCGGAAAGCGCTGTTCTCAGCGGTCCGATGAAAGTTGCGATAGACGGCGAGGCGTTCGGCAATTTGTGCATCCACGGCTATCATGTCAACCGGCGCGGCTGGGCGACGTTCGAAGTGATGATCCCGACGGCCGGCGACTATGTCATCTGGGGGCGCGTCAAAGGGCGTGATGAGTTTACCAACTCTTTCTTTGTCCAAGTGGACGGCGGCGAGGAGATGATTTGGGAATTCGGCAAACAGGATAAATATGAATGGCGACGGGTTTCGAGCCGCGGCACCGGCACTTATACCAATCCGCAGTATAACCCGGTCATTTTCCGCTTTACGGCCGGTCGCCACGTCATCGTCATCGGCAACCGAGAAAAGGAAACGCGACTGGATCGCCTCGTCATCACGAACAACCTTGAGGCGTGGTACGAGGACGCCCCTGCGAAGAGCATACACCTGATCGCGCCGCAGCAGGGCGATCACATTCTGCCGGGAAGCACCTTCGAAATCAAATGGGAAGCGTTCAACACGGCGGCAACGGTGAATATCGATCTGTCCATCGACCTGGGCGCCAACTTTAACATCCCTGTCGTTCACGGCGCACCCAACACCGGCTCGTATCTGTGGGCGGTTCCAGCCGGCCTCAATCGTCCGAAAGTGATCATGCGCATCACGGCCGCCGGCGGCCCGTCGGACATTCACCGAGGCTATTTTGCCGTTGTTCCAGCCGGCAAACCTTCGATTACCGTTACCGCCCCCAACGGCGGCGAAACGCTGAGAGCCGGTACCATCTATGTCATCAAATGGAAAGAGTACGCCTTTAACGGCCTTACGCAAATTCTCTTCAGCCCGGACAACGGCGCCACCTGGCAGGTCATCGCCGAGCATCAAAATGCCGGGGGTGAGAATTACTGGCTGGTTCCCAATGTGATCTCGAACCAGTGCCTCATCAAGGTTCAGGACACCAAGGACGGTCAGCCGTGGGATCAGTCCAACGCCACCTTCCGCATTATCCCCGCCGGATTGGCAAAGGGCACGGCGGAAGAGGGCGCGCTGCCGATCGAGTTCAATCTGCTTCCCAATTATCCCAATCCGTTCAACCCGCAGACCACGATCACCTATGAGCTGCCGGAAGAGGCAAACGTCAACCTCTCGGTGTACGATCTGCAGGGTCGGCGGGTCGCCGTTCTTGTGGACGGCTACTGCGAGGCCGGTCGTCGGCAGGTCGTCTGGAATGCGGCCGACATGCCCAGCGGTGTTTACATGGCGGTGCTGCAGGCGGGCAGCGAACGCCGTATGCAAAGGATGACGCTGATCAAGTGATCGCGCGAAAAATTGCCTTTTGATTCCTCCGCCCGCAGGCGGTCCTTTCTGGGCCGCCTGCTTTTTTATTTGACCAACTTTAACGGAAGAACCGTAAAACCTTCACTCGTCTCCAATCGACAGAAGTAGATTCCGCTCGGTAAAAAACCCAAATCGATGGCCATGAAGGAGTCAGGAGCGGCGACCAGCGGCGTCGTGACCTCGCGGCCGAAGAGATCGAACACGCGCAGGTTGCAGCGGCTCTGCTTCGGCAATTCGATCTTGAAAAAGAAAGCACCGTTGCCGGGATTGGGAAAACAGGTCAAAGCAACCGCCTCGCCGTTTCGAAAATAACCTTTCGACTGCTCTTTACGGACGCCGACCGGCCGCCGGCTCCCCCAACCGCCGTAAGCGCCCATGTCGTTTCGGCTTCCGTCTTCATCTGCATAGAAAATATCGGGGTCACCGGCATCGACGGCCGGACTGCCGCGCCCCAGGTGATAATCACCTTCGTTCCCCCATGCCGGGGCGACAAAGAGCGGATCGCCGTAAATGTTGCCCGTCCCCAGCTCCGAAACCTGCGCCGCACTATAGCTGCTCGCTCCGTGATAAAGCACCACACTGCATTCGGGAAAGTAAAACAGGGAGTAATCGATGCTCAGGTTGACCGTGCCGCGGAACCACATCGACGCGCTCGGCCCCATGCTGCGGAAAATGCAGTTGCGCATGCGAACGGTGACCGGCACGGCATCGTCGTACTGCGCATGCAGAAGGTAATTGTGCCCTAAAACATCGTCGACCGTAACGTTGATAAAGTCGAATTGTGCGCCGGGCTGCTCGGCGGCGATGACGATCGGCGACCACGGCGTAACGGTCTGGTCGCCGTCGCCGCGGCCGTAGATAAGTGTGTTTTCCACGGTGCTTCCGCCTCCCCACAGCTTGATGCCGTCGCAGGAGTTGTTGGCAGCGACG
>FWPV01005993.1_pt1 | contig 23757 bp, 12 predicted proteins | sample 2228371 | NCBI WGS metagenome assembly FWPV01 (sample SAMEA103939776, study PRJEB20133) | metagenome | reverse complement strand
ACATCGCGGTGAGAGAATGTAGTCTTGCCTTGCTCGTACAGCGCGGTGAGCAACTGCGCCGTCCTCGGACCGACAGTCTTGGAGGGCCTCTCCGCCGTGGAGATCCGGTGCGCCATTCCACTTATCCTTCAGCCCTGAATTATATCACACGCTATTTTTGTGCTATGGAATAACACGTTTTGCGCATCAGTTATCATTGACACAGGAGGGTCGAGAACTTCCATGATAAGCTGCGGAGGCGAGGCGGTATGAAGAGACGGAGCTTTTTGACAGCCATTCCGGCGACGTATTCGGTGATCTATTCGGAGCGGGCGGGCGCGGCGGCGCCGGCGGGCAGCCCTCCTGCTCCCCGGGATTTCGAGCGCATCGCTCCGCCGGCGAGCTTGCGGAAGATGTCGCAGGTTGAACGCAACATGACCGAGGTCACGCTTGATACGGACGTGCTGGTGGCGGGTGGAGGCGTGGCTGGCGTGTGCGCCGCCCTGGCGGCAGCCCGGCATGGCGCGAAGGTCGTGCTGGTGCAGGACCGTTCCCGCTTGGGCGGCAACTCCTCGAGCGAGGTCAAGATGCACATCGTGGGGGCGAATTGCCACAAGGGACGTCCGGGCTGGCGCGAAAGCGGCATCATCGAGGAGCTGCGGCTGGACGACGCCGCGAATAATCCGCAGCGCTGCTGGGAGCTTTGGGACACGCTGCTCTACGACAAGCTCGTCAGCGAGCCGAATGTCACGCTGCTCCTCGAAACTACGGTGTACGCGGCGGCGGTGCGCGCGCAGCGCATCGCGGAAGTGATGGCGCGGTGCGACAAGAGCGAGCACCTGTACCGCATCCGCGCCAAACTGTATTTGGATTGCACGGGCGACTCGCGTCTGGGCTTGGAGGCGGGCGCCGAATACCGCTGGGGACGGGAGGCGCGAAGCGAGTTCCATGAGTCGCTTGCGCCGGAGAAAGCCGACCGGGAGACGCTCGGCTCGAGCATTCTGTTCACCTCGCGCCTGCACCGTCAGCCGATGCCGTTCACGCCGCCGAAGTGGGCGCGGAAGGTAACCAAAGAGCATCTGAAGTTCCGCAAGATCACGTCCTGGGAATACGGCTACTGGTGGATCGAATGGGGCGGCAATCTGGACACGATTCGCGATAACGAGCGCATCCGTTTCGAGCTGTTGTCGATCGCTTTGGGCGTCTGGGATTACATCAAAAACGGCGGCGAGTTCCCGGATTCCGCCAACTGGGCGCTCGATTGGATCGGCATGATGCCCGGCAAACGCGGCAGCCGGCGTCTGGTGGGTGACTACATACTCCATCAGGATGATCTCATGACCGGAGGCAAGTTCGAAGACGCGGTGGCGATCGGCGGCTGGCCCATGGACGATCACCCGCCCGGCGGATTTGACCGCCCGGACTTGCCTCCCAACACCGTCCTGCGTCCGCCCGAGGTATTCAACATTCCACTACGCGCGCTTTACAGCAAGAACGTGCGGAACCTGATGATGGCGGGGCGGAACATCAGCGCGAGCCACGTCGCATTTACTTCGACGCGCGTGATGGCGACGTGCGCCGTAGTGGGGCAGGCGGCGGGAACCGCGGCGGCGATCTGCGTCAAGCGAAATCTCACCCCGCGGGATATTTATGATCGCAAGCCGGTGTTGAAGGAGCTGCAACAAATCTTGCTGCGCGACGACCAAACGATTTCCGGACTCAGGAACGAGGATCCGGCGGATCTTGCCCGCGCGGCGAAGGTCACCGCCTCAGCGGAGGAACCGGAGGCGAGAGCGGCGCTAGTGATCGACGGTTACACACGTGACATTCCCGCCACCAAGACCCGTGCGGGGGAGACACATCAGTGGCGAGCCCGGATGACGCCCGAAGGACCGTGGATTCAGCTTAGTTGGGACAAGCCGCGCAAGATCAGGGAGGTTCAGATCACGTTCGATTCCGGGTTCCAACGCGAACTCACGCTGACCTCTTCGGACGGCATCAACCGCGGAATCATCCGCGCCCCACAGCCTGAGACGGTGAGGGATTACACACTGCTGGTGCGCAAGGCGGGGGCGCGGGAGTTTGAAAAGATTACTTCGGTCGCCAGGAACCATCAACGCCTCAACCGTCTGACGTTTCCGCCGGTGGAGGTGGACGCCATCCGGCTGCACGTTCAAGCCACAAACGGCGACGATTTCGCCCGCGTGTTTGAGATCCGCTGCTACGCCTGAGTTCCCTACAATGGTGTTGTCATGCTGAAGATTCGAGCGAAAGAAGAGTGCCGTTGGGACCTGGTGAGCCTGGGAGAAGTCATGCTCCGGCTCGATCCGGGCGACGGGCGGATTCATACGGCGCGCAGCTTCCAGGTGTGGGAAGGCGGCGGCGAATACAACGTGGCGCGAGGGCTCAAACGGTGTTTTGGCATGCGCACGGCGGTGGTCACGGCGTTCGCCGACAATCCGGTAGGGCGTCTGATTCAAGACTTGATTTATCAAGGCGGCGTCGATCAATCGCATGTGATCTGGGTCAAGTATGACGGCGTGGGGCGCACGGTGCGCAACGGGTTGAATTTCACCGAGCGCGGTTTCGGAGTGCGCGCGGCGGTAGGCTGCTCCGACCGGGGACACACGGCGGCTTCACAGCTCAAGCCGGGACAGATCGACTGGGAGGAGATCTTCGGGCGCGAGGGTTCCCGCTGGTTTCACACCGGCGGCATCTTTTGCGCGCTGTCGGAAACGACCCCGCTGGTCGCCAAGGAAGCGATGCAAGCCGCGCGCAAGCACGGCGTCGTCGTGTCCTACGATTTGAACTACCGCCCGTCGCTATGGAAGGGGATCGGAGGCGAGGAGCGAGCTCGCGAGGTGAACCGCGAACTCGCGCAGTATGTCGACGTCATGCTGGGCAATGAAGAGGACTTCACCGCGGCGCTTGGGTTTCATGTCGAAGGTCTGGACAAGCACCTTTCGAAGCTTGACGTCGGCAACTTCAAGAAGATGATCGTTGAGGCGGTGAAAGCGTATCCCAACTTCCAAGTGGTGGCGACCACGCTGCGCAACGCCAAGACCGCCACGCTGAACGATTGGGGCGCAGTGTGCTACTACGAAGGGCAATTTTATGAAGCCCGGCAGCGGGAGAATCTTGAGATCTTCGACCGCGTGGGAGGCGGAGATTCCTTCGCTTCCGGGTTGATTTACGGATTCCTGGAGGGCAAGGGACCGCAGTACGCCGTCGAGTGCGGCGCGGCGCACGGCGCTCTGGCGATGACCACGCCCGGCGACACCACCATGGCGACTCTGGCGGAGGTGGAAAAGGTAATGGGCGGCGCCTCGGCGCGCATTGACCGCTAGCTGTCCCCATCAATGGGAACGGGGGGCCTTTGTGGCGTGGGCACTCGTGCCTGCCGCCTCCCCACTCGTGGGGAGGGAGCTGGGCGTCCCCATGAGTGGGGACGCCACACCCCGTGGCGCAAGCACTCATGCTTGCAGCGCCTCCACTCATGGAGGCGCCGGTAGTCGCGTCCCCATGAGTGGGGACGCCGCAAGCTAAAGCTTGCGCCACGCCGGGCGGGGCGTTCATTATACTGTCAAGATGAACCGACGCGAGTTTTTCGGCGCCGCCGGCGCCGCAGTCTTGCTGACGTTTCATAGGTTGGGGCAGGCGGGACCCAAGCCGCCAAGCCTGCGCTTCCGGCAGATTCACCTCGACTTTCATACCAGCGAAGCGGTGCGCGACATCGGAGCGCAATTTGACCCCGAGGAATTTGTCCGCACCTTGGTGAAGGCGCGCGTGAACTCGATTACCTGCTTCGCGCGCTGCCATCACGGTTGGATCTACTACAACACCAAAGCTCACCCCGAACGCCGCCACCCCCACCTCAAGCGCAATCTGCTCCCGGAGCAGATTGAGATTTGCCATAAGCACGATATCCGCGTGCCCATCTACGTCACCATCCAATGGGACTACTACACGGCGACGCGCCACCCTGAGTGGCTGGTCATCGACGAAAAAGGCACGCCCGTAGGCACGCCGCTGTACGAGCCCGGCTTTTACCGGCGCTTGTGTGTCAATTCGCCCTACCGGCAATTCCTGGCTGAGCACGTCACTGAGATTCTCAAGATGATGCCGGTGGACGGATTCTTCTTCGACATCACCCACCCGATGTCCTGCAACTGCTATTACTGCCGCGAACTGATGCGCAAAAAGGGTCTGAATCCCGCCGACGCCGCGGCGCGGCAGCGGTTCGGGTTGGAGACCATCAACGCCTGGAAGCGCGAGATGACGGCGCTCGTGCGCCGGTACAGCAAAGACGCGACCATTTTCTACAACGCCGGTCACATCGGTCCGCGGCACCGCGGAGTGATGGATGCTTACACCCACTGGGAGCTCGAATCGCTGCCAAGCGGCGGATGGGGCTATCTGGATTTCCCGTTGAAAGTCCGGTACACCCGGACGCTCGGTTTGGACTCGCTTGGGATGACCGGCAAGTTCCACACCTCGTGGGGCGATTTTCACTCGCTCAAGAACCGCGCGGCGCTGGAGTTCGAGTGCTTCCAGATGCTTGCGCTAGGCGCGCAGTGTTCGGTGGGCGACCAGCTCCACCCTTCGGGCAAGATCGACGCCGCGACGTATGATCTGATCGGCGCGGTGTACCAGCAGGTGGAAAAGAAGGAGCCGTGGTGCCGCAACGCCCGTTCGGTAGCCGACGTCGGTGTGCTGACGCCGGAAGAGTTCCTGGGCGGGCAGTCCCGCCAAATTCCGGCGCCGGCTTTTGGCAGCGTGAGGATGCTGCAAGAAGCCGCTATCCAATTCGACGTACTCGACTCGAAGAGCGACTTTGCAAAGTACAAGGTATTGATTCTGCCCGATCAGATTCCGGTGAACGACGATTTGGCGCGCAAGATCGAGGCGTTCCTGGCGAAGGGCGGAGCGCTGCTCGCGAGTTGGGAGTCCGGGCTTGACCCCAAAGGGCAAGGTTTCCGGATCGCCGCCTTGGGGCTGAAGTACGAAGGCGAGGCGCCGTACAGCCCGGATTTCCTCGTCCCGCAAGGCCGGTTAGCTGAAGGGCTGCCCAAGACGGAGCTGGTCATGTACCGGAAGGGAAAGAAAGTGGCGCCGCTCGGGGGAACGGAAGTTTTGGCGCAGACCAACGTTCCCTATTTCAACCGCACATGGGAGCACTTCTTTTCGCACCGCCACACGCCTTCGGCGGGGCGCCCTGGCTACCCGGGGGTCTTGAGAAACGGCCGGACGATTTACTTCATCCACCCGGTTTTCACTCAATACCATCAGAATGCTCCGTTGTGGGTAAAGCGGCTGGTGGTGAACGCGCTTAACATGCTGCTGCCCGATCCCGTCCTGCGGCTGCGGGCGCCCTCGTCGACGTTAGCGTCCGTGATGGCGCAGGAGAAAGAAAATCGATGGGTGGTGCACCTTTTGCATTACATACCGGAGCGGCGCGGGCAGGACTTCGATGTCATCGAAGACGTAATCCCGATCCTGGATGTGGGAGTTTCCATCAAAGCGCCGCGCGCCGTTCGGGAGGTCGTTTGCGTCCCGGAAAGGCGGAAGCTGGACTTCAAGAACGTACAGGGGCGGGTGGAGTTTGTCTTGCCCCGGCTTGAGGGGCATCAAATGATTGCGCTTCAGTTCGGGTGAAGGCCGGGGGGAGGGTCCCAGAAAACCGGTCCGATCGTTGTAAACTGAAAGCGGGAAGTTTGCATCTCATAAATTAAGAAGGGTTCATTATGGCCAAGTTGGATGATCTCAGCCGCCGCGATGTAGTCAAGATGGCCGGCGCGGCTGGCGTCGCCGCCGCCGCGGCGCAGCGCATTCAGGGAGCGCCGGCGATTCAGAAGGTGAAAGCCGCCAATAATAAGGTTCAGTACGGTGTCATCGGAACCGGCGGACGGGGCACGTATCTGCTAAAACACTTGAGGCCGGTGGACAACGGCCGTTGTGTCGCCGTTTGCGACATCAATCAGAGCGCCATGGACAAGGCGGCTCAGGTCATTGGCACGAATCCCGCGAAGTTCAAGGATTACCGCGAGCTGCTTTCGCAGAAAGATGTCGAGGCGGTTCTCATCGCCACGCCTTTGTACATGCACTTCCCCGTGACGAAGGACGCTCTGCTCGCCGGCAAGCACGTCTTTTGCGAGAAGAGCCTGGTGTTCAAGCCGGAGGAGGTTCATGAACTCCGGGCGCTGGCGAACAGCCGTCCCAAGCAGATTTTGCAGGTGGGTTTGCAGCGCCGGTATAGCCTCTTTTATCAGACCGTCAAGAACATGATCCAAAAGGGCATGCTGGGCAATGTGACCCACATCCACGCGCAATGGCACCGCAATCCCGGCTGGGTCATGAAGCAGCCCGCCGGACCGGGCAACCCGCAGAACTGGCGTCTCTTCCGGCAGTTCTCGGGCGGGATCACGGCTGAGCTGGCGTCGCACCAAATCGACGTCGCCGATTGGATGTTCGGAGCGCACCCTGAGTGGGTCATCGGGGTGGGCGGCTTGGACACGCACAAAGATGGGCGGGACATTTACGACAACATTCAGCTCATCTTTGTCTATCCGGGCGGGCGAAAGCTGGTTTATTCGGGGATTTCGACGAACGCACACCTGCCTTACCTGGGCAGCAGCCGTCCGGAATTCGGCGAGTGCATCATGGGCACCGAAGCGAGCGTCGAGATCACGGTGGGTGACGGCGAAGCTACCATGCCGACGGCGCTCTGGTACAAGGAAGTCAAGCGCGCTACGTTCGCCGATCCCAAGGACGTCAAGAAGAAGGACGATGTGAAGATGGCGGGCGCCACGTTCGCGCTGGGCGCCGGTCAGCGGGGGTTCCCGCTTTTGATGGATAAGGACAACATCACGGGCAAAGAGTCATTCCTGGAAAGGGAGTTGAAGTACGCGCGCCGCTGGCTCTACGCCAAGGGCGTGCTGGTGTCCGACGAGGAGCGGAACCCGGTGGACGTCTCGTTAGAGAGCTTCTTTAACGACTGCCGTACGCTGAACCGCCCCAAGGCGGATCTCGAGGTGGGTTTGGCGGATTCGACGGCGGTCATTCTTTCCAACCTCGCCATGGACGAGGATCGGAAGGTCTTCTTCCACGAGATCAACAAGCTTGGCAAAGGCGGGGCGCAACCGGCGCCGCGCGGCAAGAAGGCTTAAAGAAGACCGGGCACTAAAGCGAACGCCGCGTTCCCCAAGACGGGGGACGCGGCGTTTTCGTTCTTGGGGCTGAACTACCGCTTGACCGTCAGCGTCGCGGTGGCTGTGCGGACCAACGAGCCGCTGGTTCCCGTGATCGTCAGGGTAAAACTTCCTAGCGGAGTGCTGCTGCTGGTGGCAACGCTCAGCGTGGATGTTCCGGAACCGGCGACTGAGCTTGGCGAGAAGGTGCAACTTGCACCCGCCGGACAACCAGAAACCGATAGCGACACAGTGCCGGTAAAAGAACTGTTGCCGCTGACCGTCACAGTGTACTTAACGCTCCTTCCGCGCTTGACGTTGGCGGAAGAAGGCGAAACGCTCAACGTGAAGTCCGGAGAAGGCGTGCTGCCGGCGCAGTTGGTGATCGCCTTATCGACGTTCAAACGCCCGCCGGTTAGCACCTTGCCCGCAAGCCCGGCGACAAGGTCAACATTGTTCAGAATCGCGCTCTTCAGTTGGAGCGTATTCAGGCTTGTGCAGCCGGTAGCAGACAATATCAAAGTCGCCGCGCCGGACACGTGCGGCGCCGCCATGGAGGTGCCGCTCCAAGTGGCGTAAGAGTTATTCCGGATGGTGGACAGAATGCTGACTCCGGGCGCCGCCAAGTCGACGCTTTGCGCACCGTAGTTGGACCACGAAGCCAAAGCGTCATTGCTGTCGGTAGCCGCCACGGCGATGATGTTAGGCAGATCGTAGCTCGCCGGATAGGAAGGGCTGGAATCCGTGTTCTTGCCGCTGTTGCCCGCGGAAGCCACGAACAAGATGCCGTTGTCGCCGGCGCGCTTGATTTGGTTGTAAAGGGTGGTCGAATAGCCGCCGCCGCCCCAACTGTTGTTCAGGACGGGGATGTTCACGCCCTGTTGCTTTAGCTGTACGGCGAACTCGATGGCGTCGACGGCGTCGGAAGTGTAGCCGCTGCCCTGAGCGTTCAGGAACTTCAACCCCATGATCCGGGTGATCCAATTGACGCCTGCCACCCCGATGCCATTGTTGGCTACCGCGCCAATGGTGCCGGAGACGTGAGTTCCGTGGTTTTCGTCATCCAGCGGATTGCAGGTGTTATTGATGGCGTTGAAACCTTTGCTCCCGGCAGGACAGGTGATAGTGACGCCGCCAATCGTCACCGTGAACTGGCTCGTGCTGCTCCAGATGTTGCCGGCAAGATCGGGATGGTTGTAATCCACGCCGGTGTCCACCACGCCGACGACGATATTCGGGGAACCCGTCGTCTTATCCCAAGCCGCAGGAGCGCTGATCTTCGTCATCCCCCACAGGTTGCCCCAATATGGATCGGTCGGAGTCGCAGTGCGGGTGACGATGTAGTTCGGCTCCACGTACTCCACGTCGGGGCGCTGCGAAAGCGCCCGCATCAAAGCCTCCGTGCTCCGGCTGCGGGAACGCAGGCGCACCGCGCCCGTGCCGCCCACGCCCTTGACCAAGTCCAGATCGTGCTCTCGCATCAAGTCCTGAACGAAAGCCGGGACATGGCTCGTGAACTTGACCAGCACCTCGCGGGGCGCGGCGTTGACGCCGTTTTGAGCCCAAGCGGCTGCGGCGAGCAACACAAAGCTCCCCAAAAGGCAAAACCACTTTCTCATACACTACCCTCCGTCAGAAGATCTACTATGCCCAATGAAAGTATACACCCGAATCCGCTTTTCAGCTATGGTACTTTCGGTCTATGCTTGGGTAGACCGGGGCGGAGTGGTTGTAGGCAGCGTCATAGGGTGATATTATGCTGCCGGAGAACGTTGGGGGGACCATGATCCGGAAACTGACGCTTCTTCTTTTGCCGGCTGTGATGCTGGCCCAATCGCCTGAGGCTTCTATCAGCGGGGTGGTCACCGACACTCACGGGGCTGTGATCGCCGGAGTGGAGGTCACCGCCGTGGCTGTGGAAACAGGCGTCAAGACTAGCACTAAGACCAACGAGGTAGGCTTTTACTCGTTGCGGCAGTTGCCCATTGGAGAGTACATCGTCTCCGCGCAGACTTCAGGATTCCGTAAGCACGAACGCCGGGGCATTACTCTGACCACCGGGCAGGCGCTCGAGTTAAACATCGCTTTGGAAGTCGGCGCCCTGACTGAGAGCGTGACAGTGGTGGCGGAAGCGCCGTTGCTCGAAACGCGCAGCTCGGACGCCAGCCAGCTCGTCGAGTCGAAGACGATCGAGGACATGCCGCTTGGTGACCGCCGGGCGATGAATCTCATCGAGATTACCGGCGCGGCGGTGTTTGTGGATTATGATTCCGGCTCCAAGCCCAACTTCAGCTTGGCCGGTGGGCGCACCCAAAGCCAGATGTTCTGGATCGACGGCGGCACGGGGCAGAACATGCGCCTCGGCGTGGGGCAGGTGGATGTGGATCCGCCGGTGGAGACGCTCCAGGAAGTGAAAGTGCTCGCCAACGGCTTTTCGGCGGAGTTCGGCGGTTCGGCTGGCGGAGCCATTGTCGCCACGACGAAATCCGGAACGAACCAGTACCGGGGCAGCCTGTTCGAGTACTTCCGCAATCAGGTCCTGGACGCGCCGAATTTCTTCTCGCCCATCGTGGACGGCAAAAAGACGAAGCCCGCGCTGCGTTACAACGTGTTCGGCGGGACGCTCGGCGGACCGATCCGGCGCGACAAGACGTTCTTCTTTTTCTCTTACGAGGGTTCGCGGAGGCGCGACGGTTCCGTCCGGACGCTGACCGTGCCCTCGGCGCTTCAGCGGGCGGGGGATTTCTCGCAAACATTCAATGTCCGGGGAGCGTTGGTTCCTATTTACGACCCGGCTACAGGACGCACCGAAGGCGGGCGGGTGGTCCGGGATCCGTTCCCCGGCAACCGAATTCCCAGCAGCCGGTTCGACCCGGTGGCTACAAAGCTCGTCACCTTTTATCCCACACCGAACCGCACGCCGGACGATCCCACCGGCGCGAACAACTTCCGCGGCAACGACGTCACGAAGCTGACGCGGAACAACTGGGTCATCAAGGTAGATCACAACTTCAGTTCCAAGGACAAGGTCACAGCCCGGTATCTTTTCAACAGCGATGACACCGAGCCGAACAGCGTCTATGCCAACCCGTCCGCCGACACGGTGAACATGACCAACCGGCACCAACAATACTGGTACGGCACATGGACGCGCGTGCTGACGCCGACTCTGATTAACGAATTCCGCGTGACCTACGGTAACCGGATTAACCATGCTCACTCCAAGGGATTGGGCCAAAACTGGCCGAGCAAGCTAGGCATCAAAGGCGTACCGGACGACGCCTTCCCGCAGTTCCAGCCGGCTGGTTACGCTAACCTGGGCTCCGGCACACAGGACCGGAGGCAGTTCCCGATCGAACAGTATCACTTTGTGAACAACACGACGTGGGTGCGGGGAAAGCACACGCTGAAGTTCGGCATGGAAGCACGGCCGTCTAAGAACTACGAGATCAACCGGCGACTCGTATCGGGCCGTTTCGCCTTCAACCGGCCCCTCACAGGGTTGCCCGGAATCTCAGGCACGGGCGACGGGATCGCCGGAATGCTGCTAGGCGTGATTTCGAACATGGAGCGCCGCAGCACCCCGGTTACCGACCGCCGCAGCACGTACTGGGGCGCGTTTATTCAAGACGACTGGACTTTAAGCCGGACCTTGACCCTCAACATTGGCCTGCGGTGGGAGATTGACACTCCCATGAAGGACATGAACCTGCGCATGAACGGGTTCGATCCATACGCTATCAACCCGGTGTCGGGGACTCCCGGGGTGGTGAAGTTCATGGGCGTTAACGGTTACCGGACCACGCCTTGGGACGCGGACCTGAACAACTTTGGTCCGCGTTTCGGTTTCGCCTGGCGGCCATTCGGCCTCCGGAGAACAGTCGTGCGGGGCGGGTTCGGAATCTTTTACGCCCACCCGTTCGACCGCGGACAACCCACAGCCGCCTCTTTGGGGTTCGAGAGCAGCTTGACCGTCACCACCAACGACAGCGGCGAATCGATCCCGTACACATTGTCCGGCGGCTTCCCGGCAGGAGAGTTGAAAGAGCCGGTGCGTGACGATTCTTTTGGGGCGACGCCGCTCAATCAAACGCCGAACACGGCGGTGACGTTCTTTGAAACCAACCGGCGCACGGGTTACTCCGAGCAGTTCAATTTGAGGATTCAACATGAATTGCCGGGGCGAGCCGTAGTGGAAGTCGGCTATCTCGCCAACCTGTCGCGCAAGCTTCCTAGCACGGACTTGTCGATCAACCAAGTGCGGCCTGAACTCCTGGGACCCGGCGTAGGCCGCCTGCATCGCCCGTTCCCACATTTCAGCAACGTCTCGGTGGCCAACCCGACATTGGGGGTGTCGCACTACCATGCCGGCGTGGTGAGACTGGAGAAGCGCTTTTCCCGCGGCTTGAACATTCTCTCCACGTACACGTTCGCGAAACTTCTCGACAACTGCTCCGGCGGCGGCTCCACGCTAGGGGACGAGGGCAATACCTATTCGAACTTTTATAACCGCCGCGCCGACTACGGTCCCGCGGAAAACGACATCCGCCACCGTTTCACTTGGAGCTCGGTGTACCAACTGCCCTTCGGAAGAGGCAAGAAGTATTGGGCGCAGCATCCGCTCGGAAAGGTGGCGGGAGGTTGGACGATCGGTTCGGTGGTGACTTGGCAGACGGCGGCCCCGTTCACCGTCCGCACGCAGACCAATACCACACGGGCAAACTCGGCGGGACCTTTGAGGGCGGACGTGATACGCAATCCGAATCTGCCTTCGGATCAAAGGCGCTTGAGCCGGTGGTTCGACACCGACGCTTTCCGGCAGCCGCCGGAGTATCAATTTGGCAACCAAGGCATCAACATGGTGCGGGCGGACAGCTTTTTCAACTTGAACGCGTCCATTATCCGGAACTTCAGGGTGGCGGAGCGGAAGCAGTTGCAGTTCCGGGGTGAATTCTTCAATCTTCCGAACCACCCCGACTTCGGCTTGCCGGGAAGAGTGTTCGAAGGACCCGGTTTCGGCATCATAAGCAGCGCGCGCCCGGCGCGGCGGGTTCAGATGGGACTTCGCCTGACGTTCTAAACTAGCTCTGAGGAACCAATGACTACATTCACCCGCCGGCAGGCGGTAAGCGCGCTGTGCAGTGCGCCCGCCGTGTTGCGCGCCGCCGCGCCGCGCCGCAAGCCGAACATCATCTGGATCATGGCTGACGACTTAGGACGCAATGACCTGGGTTGTTACGGCCAAAAGATCATTCAAACGCCGAACATCGACCGTTTGGCCAAAGAAGGCATCCTTTTCACGGATGCCTATGCCGGATGCACCGTTTGCGCCCCTTCCCGGAGTGTTCTCATGACGGGTTTTCACATGGGGCACACCTCGGTTCGTTCGAATCCCGGCGGCGTTCCGCTGCTTCCGGAAGACGTGACCGTCGCCGAAGTCCTGAAGAGCGCCGGGTACGCCACCGGACATTTCGGCAAGTGGGGATTGGGCGATATCGGCAGCGAGGGCGTGCCGTGGAAGCAGGGCTTCGACCGCTTCTTCGGCTATTTGAATCAAGTCCACGCGCATTGGTATTACCCTCCCTTCCTTTATGACAACGACAAGGAAGTCCGGCTGCCGGGCAATGAGAAGGGCAAGCGGACAACTTACTCGCATGACGTGATCGCCGAGAAAGCGCTGGAGTTCGTCCGCCGGCACAAGAGCGACCCCTTCTTTCTGTATTTCTCGCCCACCATCCCACACCTTGAGCTTCTGGTTCCGGAAGATTCCATGCGGCAATACCGGGGCAAGATTCCTGAGCCCAAGCCGTACGTGACGGAGAGGAAACACTACGCGGATCAACCGGAGCCCCGCACGGCTTACGCCGGAATGGTTTCCCGCCTGGACCGCGACGTGGGCAGGCTGATGGCGCTGTTAAAAGAGCTGAATCTCGACCGGGACACCGTGGTGTTCTTCACTTCCGACAATGGAGGCGCCACCCGGCTCTTCATGGACGACTATTTCAACAGCTATGGACCCCTGCGCGGGCACAAGCAGAATTTGTACGAAGGCGGCATCCGCGTGCCAATGATCGCACGTTGGCCCGGACAGATTCCCGCCGGAAAGAGCAGCTCGTTTGCATGGGGGTTCTGGGACTTCCTGCCCACGGCGGCGGAACTCGCGGGCACGAATTGCCCCTCTGGACTCGACGGCTTCTCCGTGCTGCCGGCGTTGCAAGGGCGCCCGCAGAAACCGCACGAGTTTCTGTATTGGGAGCTGCCGCGTTATAACGCCAAGACCGGCGAGTTCGCCGACGAGATCCCGATGCAAGCCGCGCGGATGGGCGATTGGAAAGTGGTCCGGCCTAAGCCGAACGGGCCGCTGGAGTTATACAACCTGCGGACCGACATCGGGGAATCGAAGAATGTGGCGGCGGAGAATCCGCAGATTCTCGCGCGCTTGGAGAAGCATTTGAAAACCGCCCGGACCAAGCCGCGCCCGCAGAAGGACATGCCGCGCGGCAACTGGTTGGAGTCTTAAGCAGGCTTCAGCTTAGCCGCCGCTGAAGGAAAGCAGCGGCGCGTTCACAATTCTCACCGGCGAGCGCGCCGCCGGGTTCGAATGCGAGATCGTGCATCTCGAGGCGGCCGGCGATTACGTCTTGCCAGCCCAACAAAGGTGCATCCAGGCGGCGGCCCGGGACGCGCAATAGCAATGCATCTCCCCGGTATGACGCCGGGCTGTAACGCAGCATGGCGGCGCGGGCGGCGATGGGAAGGTGTCGGCGCCAACCCAACCAGGCCGCCACGTTCTGACTGTGGTTGTGGAAAAACATCCCAACGCGGGACAAAAGATAACGCGCTTTGTCGCCGGCGCCCATGGCTGCTAAGCGCGCCGAATGATGCGCGTGCTTGATGCGGAATTGGCGCAAGTAAGCGCCCAGGATCTCCCGCCGGGAGCGCGTGCGCCGCCACGCCGGGTTCAGGCAATCGACCATCGCCAGCAGTTCGACTTCCTGGCCCGCAGCCATTAGCAAGCGCGCGGCTTCGAGAGCCACCAAGCCTCCGAAGCACACACCCGCCAGCCGGTATGGACCCTGCGGCCAGAGCAGGCGGATCTGGTCCACGCTCTTCGCGGCCAGCTCTTCCACGCTGCGGCTGAACCCGAGCGATTCGTAGCTGACTGCCCAGACCGGCTGCTCGCCTCCCAAAACTTCCGCCAGGCGCATAAGACCGTATAGCACGCCGTCGTGACCCGGCAGACAGATCAGCGGGCGCCGCGTGCCTCGCGGCTGCAACGGAACCACTGCGCGAGCGGCGCTTCGTTGACGCTCGATGCCCGCCGCGAGAGCGGCGATTGTGCGCTCGACCACGAAGTGCTCGTAGGGTATGGGCACGCCCTCCGCTTCGCTTACCGCCGCGAGCATCCGCACGGCGAGCAAGGAGTCCCCGCCCAAGCTTTCAAACCGGTCTTCGACACCCACGGCGGCGCCCGGCAGGAGTTCGCTCCAGACGGCGGCAATGCGTTTTTCCAACTCCGTGCGCGGAGCCACGGCCGCGGCGGCAGGACGGTTGTCGTCGAGCGTTTCAATTCCCAGCTTCTCCGCCAGCCCGATGCGTTGCAGCTTGCCCGTGGCGCCCTTAGGAATCTGATCGACGACCCGGATCACACGTGGAACTTTGAACGCCGGCAGCCTCCCCGCAGCCCACCGGCGCAGCGCGGCTTCGTCCACTTGTCCGCCCGGCGCGAGTTCCACGGCGGCGCCGACGTCCTCTCCCAACTGCTTGTGCGGCACGGAGAAAGCCACCGCTTGCCGTACCGCCGGATGGGCGAGCAAGGCTTCATCGATTTCCCGCGGGGCTATCTTCTCGCCACCCCGGTTGATGATCTCCTTCAGCCGCCCGGTGAGATACAGATACCCTTCTTCATCCATCCAACCTTGGTCGCCCGTGCGGAACCAGCCGTTCCAGAAGGCGGCTTGGTTCACCTCGGCGTTCGCCTCATAGCCAGAGGTCACGTTCGTGCCCCGAATGATCACTTCGCCGCTTTGGCCGGGGGCCGGCAATTCGCCGTCCGCTGAGAGAATACGAACCTCAGAACCGGCGGGCAATCCCACCGAACCCGGCTTGCGGCGTCCGGGCGGTAGAGGGTTGCTCGCGATTTGGTGAGCCGCTTCCGTCATGCCGTAGGCCTCGATGACCGGCGTTTCAAACGACTGTTCTAATTCTTCAAGCAACGTCCGGGCGAGCGGCGCCGAGCAGGAGCGGATGAAGCGCAAGCGGGAATCCCGAACGAGAGACCGGCGTTCGATAGCCCGCGCCAGGATGGCTTGGTGCATGGTCGGGACTGCGGTGTACCAAGTGGGCTGGAAGTCGCGCAGCCAATCGAAGAAGTCCCGCGCATAGGTTCCGCCGGTGCAGACCACTGAGCCCCCGCTGATCAGGGTGGCCAGCAAAGATGCGGCCAGCCCGTGAATGTGAAACAGCGGCATGATGTTGAGGCAGACGTCGGAGGGCGCTAGCGAGAGCGAGGCGGCGATGTTCCTTGCCGAAGCCGCCAAATTGGCGGCGGAGAGCGGAACGAGTTTGGGGCGCGATGTGGTGCCGGAAGTATGCAACAGCAAGGCGATGTGGTTCGAGTCCGGCCACTCGAACCCACCGGCGGCGCCGGCGCCCTCGATTTCGAATGCTCCGGCGCAATCGAGCGTGCGGATAGGAAGGATGCGTACGCCCAAAGCCCGCGCGGCTTCTGATGCAGCAGCGGGGCTTTCGGAACTGACCAGAACCGCGCGGGCTCTCAGATCGCGCAGGTAGAATTCAAAGTCTTCCCTGCGGTACTGCGGATTCAGTGGAGCGCAAGCCGCCGCGGCGGATACCGCGAGGAAGGCGGAAGCCATTTCCGGACCGTTCGGCAGCACCACCCCGACACGGTCTTGAGGGCCGATTCCTGCCGCCCGGAGTCCCCTTGCAACGCGCTCCATGAGCGAGATCAAGTCCCCGTAGCAGAGTGGCGGCCTGCCGGGCGCCAGGATCGCGGGCGCATCCGGGCGGAGGCTAGCCGTCCGAAGGATCATCTGCGTCATGGTTCCAGAAGGCGACTGCTCTCCGATTCTCATGATGTGCGGGTCAACCCAGATAAACCCATTGTAATCGGGCGGGTTGCGGCGCTCCGAGCGCTTCCAGGCATGAGATAATGTGACATTTCATTATGAAGATTGACCGCCGGTCATTCCTGGCCGCCGCGCTTTCGGGTATGAGCCATTTGTCCACAGTGAATTCCAAGGCCGCCGACGCCGTTCCCATTCGCATCATGACGTATGATCCCGGCCATTTCCACGCAGCGTTGCTGATGAAGGAGATGACGCCCGGCGTTTCGCCCGAAACGTACGTTTATGCGCCGCTCGGTCCGGACCTTACGGCGCACCTCAACCGGGTGGCGCGTTTCAACGCCCGGAAAGAGCGCCCCACGTCGTGGAACCTCCGTATTTATGCGGGCGAGAAGCCGTTCGAGCGGATGCTCGCCGAGAAGCCGGGCAATGTGGTGGTATTCTCCGGGAGGAACCTGGGGAAGATCGACCGGATCGGCGCGGCGATTCAGGCGGGGCTGCACGCGTTGGCCGACAAACCGTGGCTGATCGAAGCCCACGAGTTTCCGAAACTGGCCGCAATCCTGGACGAGGCGGACAAGCGCAAGGTCATTGGCTATGACGCGATGACGGAGCGCTTCGAAATCGCCTACATCGTTCAAAAGGAGCTCGTGCGGGACCGCGACATCCTTGGAACGTGCAAGGGCGTTTACATGGAGAGCGTTCACTACCTGTTGAAAACGGTCGCCGGAGTGGTGAATCAGCGTCCTCCGTGGTTTTTCGATTACCGGCAGCAGGGCGAAGGGCTGACGGACGTCGGGACGCACCTCGTCGACATGGTGCAGTGGACCTTGGCGGACGGCGAAATGCTCGACTACCGCAAAGACATACGAGTGACCTCGGGCAAACGCTGGCCCACTGTCATTTCGAAGGCGAATTTTCAGCGAATCACGGGCGAGCCGGACTTCCCGCCCTATCTGGCGAGCGACATCCGCAATGGGGAGTTGTATTACTACTGCAATAATTCCGTCGAATACACACTGAAGGGCATACCGGTGAGACTCGATGTCAAGTGGGACTTCGAGCCCGCCCCGGGACAGAGCGACACCCGCGTAGCAATTTATTCGGGTTCGCTGGCTGACGTTGAGTTCCGGCAAGGCAAGGAGGAGAAGTATGTGCCCGAACTCTATGTCGTGCCGAAGCTGCCGGAGAACCGCGGGAAGGTTGCCGCCGCGCTGCGCAAGCGTGTCGCAGCGGTGCAAAAAGATTGGCCGGGCGTGGCGTTGAAAGAGTCCGGTCCGCGGTTCCACGTCACGCTGCCGGACAAGTACCGCGTCGGTCACGAGGCGCATTTCGCCTTACTCACTGAGCGGTTCTTCCAATACTTGCGCCAACCCGCCGCGCTGCCTCCATGGGAGAAACCTTTCATGTTGGCCAAGTACTTTGTCACGACGCAGGGGGTCGAGCTGGCTCGCGAGTCGGAGAAGAGATGATCGCCCGTCGAGACTTCTTGGGCGTTTGCTTCGCGCCGCTGGGCGCGGGACCCGCTGCGGGGGGCTGGAAAGCCGGCGCCGCGGCGGTGGATATCACACCCGAGGGACCATTGTGGATGGCGGGTTTCGCCGCCCGCAAGGAGCCTTCGAATGGCGTCTATCAACGCCTTTACGCCAAAGCGCTGGCGCTCGAAGACGGGCGCGGACAACGGGCGGTTCTGGTGGCAAGCGACATGCTCGGCTTTCCGGGCGCGCTCGCCGGGCGCATCGCCGCACGCATCGAAAAGGAACACTCGTTGGGACGGGAGCGTTTGCTCTTCAACGCTTCGCACACGCACGGCGGTCCAGTGGTGGATGGCGTGCTGCCGGTGGCGTACCCGATGAGCGAAGCGCAGTGGGCGGACGTGCGGCGCTACACGCGCCAACTGGAAGAGAAAATCGGGATCTTAATCAGCTGCGCGTTGGAGGCTTTGCGTCCGGCAAGCCTGCATTTCGCCGAGACGACGGCGCCGTTTGCGGTCAACTTCCGCGTACGCACGGCTCGCGGTTGGATACATGCCCCGAATCCCGAAGGCGCGGTCGACCGCAGCGTGCCGGTGCTGAGAGTGGACGGCGCGGACGGCAAACCGTACGCCGTGGTTTTCGGCTACGCTTGTCACCCGACGGTCGTCCCGGCGATTTATCAATTCCATGGCGATTTTGCCGGTTTCGCGCAGGAAGCGATCGAGCGGCGCTATCCCGGCGCCACGGCTTTGTTCCTGCAAGGCTGCGGGGGCGATGCGAAGGTGTCGCCGCGGGGGACTCTGGATCTGGCGAGAGCGTATGGCGAATTGCTCGGCGCGATCGTCGTCCATGCAATGGAGGGCAAGATGTCGCCGGTCAGGGGACCGCTCAAGTGCGCATTCGACACGGTAAAACTGCCGTTCGCGCACACGCCCTCGCGCGAGGAACTGGCTGCGCGGCTCAAGGACGCGAACGTTTTCCAGCAGCGGCTGGCAAGGCATCTTCTGGCTCAACTCGACGCAGGCGGGCGGATCGAGGATTCTCTTCCCTACCCCGTCGAAACATGGAGTCTCGCCCCGGATCTCAAGCTCATCGCTCTCGGGGGCGAGACGCTGGTGGATTACGCTTTACGGTTGAAACGGGAGTTGACCGGAGCGAAACTCTTTATAGTCGGGTACAGCAATGACGTTTCGTGTTACATTCCCTCTGAGCGGGTGCTCGCCGAAGGAGGTTACGAAGGCGGCGACGCGATGGTGTACTACGGACGCCCTTCCCCGTTCGCTCCGGGCTTGGAAGATAAGATCATCGCGAGAGTGCGCGAACAAGTCGAGAAAGTGAAATCATGAACCGTCGCGAATTTTTGATGTTGGGGGGTGGAGGCGCACTGGCAGCGGGCGCAGGGTCATCTACCTTTCGCGCTGCCGCGTTCCGCGCTGACGCCACGCCCCCGCTCGGCGCGCCGCTGATCTGGGTGACGCCCGCCGCGCGCATCGCCGATCCGCTGTGGGCGAAAGGGCTGGTCATCGACAGCGGGCGGGAGCGTTGTGTGGTGTGCGCCATCGACTGGTGCGGCATCTCCGGCTCCTGGCACGATCTATTGAGGAAGCGAATTGCGAGCGCGGTGGGAACAGTGGCGGAACGGGTGGCTGTGCAGACGGTGCATCAGCATACCGCGCCCTATGTATGCGGGGACGGGTACGCGCTGCTGAAGAAGTTTCCGGAGCCGCCGCTCATGTACCCGGAAAAGGAGTTCGAGGCGATGGCCGGCCGGATTGCCGCCGCAGCTAAGCAAGCGCTGAGAGCGGCGCGCCCCATCGACCGCATTGGGTTTGCGGCGGTGACAGTGGAACGCGTGGCTTCGGAAAGGCGTATCCTGGACGCCAAGGGAGAGAAAGTGACCGCGGTGCGTTATTCGAGCACTGCCCGGACGCCGGCGCTGGCTCTGCTTCCGGAAGGAGACATCGACCGGGAAATGAAGTCCATCTCCTTTTTTTCCGGCAAGCAGACGGTGGCGCGGCTGCACTATTACGCCACCCATCCTCAGACGTTCTGCTGCGAGGGGACGGTGACGGCGGATTTTGTGGGCGCCGCGCGCGAGGTTTTCGAAAAAGAAGACGGCGCGCCGCAGATTTATTTCACCGGGTGTGCGGGCAATGTGACCGTAGGCAAGTACAATGACGGCTCGGAGCAGGCGCGGAGGGAATTGACGGCGCGCCTGCTGGCGGCGTTTCGCGCCGTTCCCGCCGCTACGAAGACGCAGCCGGCGCCGCAGCCCGCATGGAGCTCCGCGCCGCTCACTCTCCCGCCCCGAGCCGATTCAGATGCGGTGTTCGCGGCGCACAAGGCAAAGCTGGAGTCCGCTAGCGGTAAGCTCGGGCAGGATCACTATCGCAGCGCCATCGCGGTGGCGTTCCGCAACCGGAAGACGCCGCTGGACGTCACGGCGCTGAGGCTTGGGAAGGCGCTGATCGTTCATCTTCCGGGCGAGCCGATGCTCGACTTCCAAATATTTATTCAGCGGCAGTTTGCCGGCAATTTCGCCGCTGTGGCAGGGTATGGAGATATCGGTCCGGGTTACTTATGTACCGATCTTGCGTATAATCAAGGCGGCTACGAGCCGAGCGCTTCGAATGCGGCGCCGGGCACGGAAGCTGCGGTGAAAGCAGCGATTCGAGCCGCCGTGCCGGGTATTTCGTAATTGAGTTATTGAATAGCGAGTCGCTCTACTAAGGAGAAGCTGTCATGGAGAATGTCAAACCAACCGCCGCCGGAAGCCGGCGGTCTTTCGTCAAAACCGGCGCAGGAGCCGTCGCTGGTCTCGGCGCCGCAGCCGTCATGCGTAGGTCCGCGCTCGCGGCGGAAGGCGGCGCGCCGGCGGTGACCTATCCCGCAAACCGCCACGCATACCTCACACGCTGGCCCCGGTACGGTGAAGCCGAGAAGAAAGCGCTGTTGGAGATGATCGACAGCGGCAGGTTCTACCAGGAGTTGCCCCTGGTTGAAAAGGAATGGCAGGAGTACACGAAGTCCAAGTTCGTGAAGGCGCATATGAACGGCACGAGCGCCTTGACTTCGATGTACTTCGCGCTCGACCTGCCGCCGGGCAGCGAGATCATGGTGCCGTCTTACACCTTCTTCGCCACCTGTCTGGCGATGCGGTTCTTTGGTCTGGTTCCGATCTTCATCGATATCGACCCCAAGACCGCCTGCTTCGATTTGGACGATGCAAAGAAGAAACTGACCAAACGCACCAAGGCGATGGTCCCGATGCACTCCTGGGGGCTGCCTTGCGAAATGGATAAGATCTCCAGTTTCGCCAAGGAGAAAGGACTGATCGTGCTGGAAGACGCCGCCCACGCGCACGGAGCGTCCATGCAGGGCAAAAAGATGGGCACGTGGGGCGTGATGGGCATTTTCAGTTTCCAAGCGAGCAAGGTGCTGCCTTCCGTGGAGGGCGGCATGGGCATGTACCAGACGCGGGAGTACTTCGAGCGCGCCTCGGCTTTCGGGCATTATGAGGACCCGGTGAAGTTCCCGGCGGACAGCCCGGTTCGCGCCTATGAAGGCACGGGCTTCGGCCAAAAGTACCGCATGCATCCGTTCGCCGCGGTGTTGGTGAGGCAGCAATTGCGCGGCTTGGATGAAAGAAACCGGTTGGTGCGCAATAACGTCCGCAAGCTCAACGACCGCCTGCTCCAGTTGCCCGGCTTGAGCGAGCCGCGCGTGCGGAAGGATCAAGAGCGCGTCTACTATCACGCCAGCATGCTGTTCCTGGATGAGAAAAAAGCGGGCTTCAACCGCGATCAGCTCGTCAAGGCTTTGAAGGCGGAGGGCGTGCGCGCGAGCTTCTGGGATTATCCGGAGCAGCACAAGCTGAAGATTTACTCCGAAGCCAAGTGGTGGCACCACCCGCCGGTGATTCCCGACTTGCCGGGAACCCGCGAGGTAAACAAGACGCATATCTTCCTGCCCCTGTTCTATGGCGAAGCGCCGGAGCTGATCGAGCAGTACGTCAAGGCTTTCGAGAAAGTGTGGGCCAAGCGCGCCGCGGTAGCCAGATTGTAAAGCGTTCACGACACGAAGGGAGACGGGGTCATGTTTCGATTCCTGGCAGGAGTAGTGTTGTCGTCTGCCCTGCTTTGGGCTCAAAGCACAAGCGGCACGCTTGTGGGAACGGTGACCGACTCCTCCGGCGCGGTTGTGCCCGGAGCGAAGGTTACCGCAATTAACGAAGGCACAGGCATCCGAACAGAGGCGGCGACCAATCAGAATGGCGATTATGTAGTGCCGAACCTTCCGGCGGGGAGCTACACCATCCGCGTGGAGTTCGAAGGCTTCCGGGCGTTTCAGGCGAAGAATATCGAGCTTTTGCTGAACCGCACGGTGCGCACCGACATCCGTCTCGAGCCGGGCGCGGTGGAGCAGAGCATCACCGTCACCGCGGAAGCGCCGGTGGTGAACTCCGATAGCTCCTCGATTTACACGATCGTGGACGAGAGCATTGTCAGCGCCATTCCGGTGAACGGACGCACGCTCGACCAGTTGGTCCTGATGGCGGCCGGCAACACCTCCGACAGCCCGTCGACGCCGCGCCTGGCGGGAAGCCAGTATTGGGGCGGAACGGTTTACACGATGGACGGCACGGGCTACAACGACGTGGGAAATGGCGGCGCGGCGTATTCCTACTCCACGGCGCTCACAACGATGCCGTCGATCGACTCCGTGAAGGAAATGAAGATCGAAGCTAATTCGGCGAAGGCGGAGCACAGCGGGACTTCGGCGATTTCGGTGATCGGCAAGTCCGGAACCAACCGGATTAAGGGCTCGATTTACGAGTTCAACCGCAACCGCGCCCTCGCCGCAAAAAACTTTTTCGCCACCAGCCAGCCCAAGCCGAACTTCAATCGCAACGAGTTTGGGTTTACAATCGGCGGACCGATCATCAAGAACCGGACGTTCTACTTCGGCGGCTATGAGGGGCTGCGCCAGCGGACGTCGTCTTCGCGGCTGCTCGCTCTGCCTCCGCTCGCTTACCGGCGCGGGGACTACTCCGCACGCTCCGCGGCGCTCATCGATCCGCTCTCGGGTCAGCCTTTCCCCAACAAGCAGATTCCGGCGGCGCGTCTCGATCCGCGCTCGCAGAAGATCTTGAGTTTCGTACCCGAACCAAACTACGGGGTCACGGGGAACAACTACCTGAACACCATCGGCAACGTGTTCGACGTCAACCGGTATAACCTCAAGATCGACCATCAGATCAACACGCGGCACTCGCTGGCGTTCAGCGGAAACTACTCAAAGGGAGACCCCTATTTTGTCACCCGCGGCACTCCTGCGACATACGGAAACTGGGAAAACGGCGGCTACATTACGAAGAACGCCGCCGTCACGCATAAGTCGACGATCGGGTCCAAAAACGTCAACGAGTTCCGGTATTCCTACTTTGTCCACAACTCGATCCGGTTGGGGCAGAACAAGGATTTCGACCCTAGCACAATCTTCCCGGGCTTATATAAGCCTTTGCCGGTGGGCGGGCTGCCCAACATCTCGATGACGGGATACGCCGCCATCGGCGATTACGGCGGGGGGTATTACGCTCCGCAGTTGACGCATCAGTTCACGGACAACTTCACCTTCATTCGGGGCGCTCACACGTTCAAGACGGGCGGCGACGTCGCCTTCGTTCGAGTCTCGACGCCGCCCATGTCGGGCAGCAGTTCGCTCGGCAGCTTTACGTTCAACCACCGCTACACGACGGATTCGTTTGCCGACTTCCTGCTCGGCTACCCGGTGAATTCCGTGCGGGCTACCCCGACACAGGTGAATTTGCTCTACCGCACGCAGTACGGCATCTACTTCCAGGACGACTGGAAAGTGAACCGCAAGCTGACTTTCAACATCGGCGTCCGGTATACGCTGCAAACCACCATGAACGAGCGCGACGGCTCGTATTCGAACTTTGATTTTGGAAGCGGGCGTTTCGTCGTGCGGACGAAAGATGGCAAGCTGCCCCGCCTGGCGATTGAGCGC
>FWPV01005992.1_pt1 | contig 23763 bp, 17 predicted proteins | sample 2228371 | NCBI WGS metagenome assembly FWPV01 (sample SAMEA103939776, study PRJEB20133) | metagenome | reverse complement strand
AATCAGCCGACGCCCTTCGACCAGGCGATGTACGTCATACCCCTGCCCCACTCTCAAGCGGCCAATTTCACTCATTCAAAATTCTCCTGATGCAAACCAAGCAATCTGGCCACTGTCCGCAAATCTTCGGCTTGGGTAATTTTCATGTTTTCCACATGCCCCGGAACGATCAGGGGACCAATGCCCATGGTTTCAATCGCACTGGCATCGTCGGTTAACTGGGCATCTTTGTACAAGCACTCGGAAATAGCCATGCTCAGCGCCTGCGCCCGAAACATTTGCGGCGTCTGCGCCGCCCACAAGTGGTCTCTGGGCACCGTGTGTTGGGCAATCACTTCGCCTTCTTGGGCCAAGCTGGTTTTCTTCAAGGTATCCGCCACAGGCACAGCCAACAACGCGCCCGCAATGTGTTCACTGCCTTGGTCAATCAGACTTTTCAAAGCTGCGGCACTTAAACCAGGGCGGGCAGCATCGTGCACCAAAACCCAATCGGTTTCACCCACCAGAAAATTGTCAAGCAAATGGTTCAGGCCATTGAGCACGCTATTCACACGCTCCTGCCCACCCAATGGCAAGCATTCCACCCGTGGGTTGCCTTGAAACAGCGCTGTGGCGGTCGAGTCGTCGATGGCCACCACCACAAATACCCGTTCCACACGCGGATCGCCCAACAAGGCCTCAACGCTACGTTCCAGCACGGTTTTTGCGCCCAGCATGGCGTATTGCTTTGGAATACTTCCGCCAAAGCGACGCCCCGCACCACCTGCGGGTACCAAACCAAAGTACTTGGCAATTCTTGCCATGAAAGCCTGTTCCTATGCGGGCACTTGCCGCCGTATAATACGGGCCTTGATTGATCGACCCACAACCCAAATTTGAAGCCCCTCGAAAAACCGGCATGGTTGCAGCATTCGGGCGGGCAAAACTTATGCTTTCATATTTTACTTCTTCTTTTCAGTTAACCGGCGGGCACAGGCTCAGCTTGGCGCACCCACCCGGCAGTGCGGATGCTTTTTTGCTGGCGCAATTGTGCACTCAGGCCCAGCAGCAAAACAAGCTTTGCCTGATCACCTGCGCCAACCCGCACGATGCCACTCGCCTGCAAGAAGAAATCACCCTGTTTGCCCCCACCCTGAAGGTACATTACCTGCCCGACTGGGAAACCCTGCCTTACGACAGTTTGTCAGCCCACCAGGACTTGGTATCCGAACGACTTGCCACGCTTTACCAAACCCAGCGGGGTGATCTGGATGTGTTGATTACAGCGGCCAGCACAGCCATCCAGAAACTGGCACCGCCTTCATTTTTGGCCGGCAGCACCTTCTACTTCAAAACTGGAGACAAACTGAATGAAAAAAAACTGCGCGAGCAGTTGACGATCGCCGGCTACAGCCACGTTTCACAAGTAATGACACCCGGTGAATACTGCATTCGCGGCGGCATTATCGACCTGTTTGCAACCGGCACTGCGTTGCCGTTTCGAATTGATTTGTTTGATGATGAAATTGAATCCATCAAAACATTCGATGTAGACACCCAACGCAGCCTGTACCCTGTTCGGGAAATGCGTCTGCTGCCTGGCCGTGAATACCCCATGGATGAACAAAGCCGTGCGCAGTTTCGTAGCAAATGGCGGGAACGTTTCGAAGGTGACCCTTCCAAAGTTTCCATTTACCGCGACATGGGCACAGGTGTGGCCAGCGCGGGCATTGAATATTATCTTCCCCTGTTTTTTGAGAACACCGCCAGCCTCGCTGATTACCTGCCCAAAAAAGAACTGGTGTTCATTCAGCATGGCGACGTAGACCAAGCCTTGCAAACATTTTGGGCAGACACGCAAAGCCGTTTCGATTTTTTATCGAAGGATATTCAGCTCCCTATTCTTCGACCTTCCGAAATTTACCTGAATGCCACTGAATTCTTCAGCAGTTTCGAGAATGCTGCACGCGTGAATTTGTCGGCATCCAAGAACGCCTTGGTGCCAGAATACAGCGGCGCGCTGCTGCCCGACCTGGCTGCGGATCGCAAAGCCGACGACCCAATTTTCAAATTCCGCAACCTGGTAGAACGCACCGGCGCGGGCAGCTACAAACAAGTCATCATGGTGGCGCCAAGCGATGGTCGCCGTGAAACCCTGAACCAGTATTTTCTGGAACACAAACTAAAGCCCTACCAAACAGAAACGCTGCAAGGTGCGCTGGAAAGTGGCGAACGTTTTGTGCTGTGCACCGCAGTGCTCGACCAGGGTTTTGGTGTTTACCGTGGGCTGGATGCACAAGTCGCGTTTGTCACGGAAGCCGAGTTGTTTTCGCTGTCACCACGCCGTCGCGGCGCACGCAGGCAACAGGAAAGGCAAAGCAACGTTGAATCCATGATTCGCGATTTGTCGGAGCTGAAAATTGGCGACCCGGTGGTGCACCAGCAGCATGGCATCGGCCGGTACAAAGGACTGATCAGCATGGATCTTGGCGAGGGTGCATCTGAATTCCTGCACCTTGAATATGCCAACGGTTCAAACCTGTTTGTGCCGGTTGCCCAACTGCATGTGATTGCCCGCTATAGCGGCGCTGACCCGGAAAACGCACCTGTGCATGCACTGGGTTCAGGCCAATGGGAAAAGGCCAAAAAGAAGGCTGCAAAAATGGTGCGCGACACCGCAGCCGAATTGCTCAACCTGTATGCCCGCCGCGCGCTGCGTAAAGGCCATGAATTCAAGTTAAGCATTGGTGACTACGAAGCCTTTGTTGAAAAATTTGGATTTGAAGAAACCGCTGACCAAGCCGCAGCCATTCGCGCTGTGATTGCGGACATGACTTCGCCCCGCCCCATGGACCGCCTGGTGTGTGGTGATGTGGGCTTCGGCAAAACAGAAGTGGCATTGCGGGCCGCGTTTGTCAGCGTGATGGATGGCAAACAGGTGGTGCTGTTGGCCCCCACTACCTTGCTGGCCGAGCAACACTTTCAAACCTTCTCAGATCGATTCTCAGACTGGCCTGTGAAGGTAGTTGAATTGTCGCGTTTCAAATCGCCCAAAGAAATTCGCGATGCAGTTGAATTGATCAACAGTGGGCGTGCCGACATCATTATTGGTACCCACAAGGTGCTGAGTTCCGAGGTGGAGTTTTCACGCCTTGGCTTGGTGATTATTGATGAAGAACATCGTTTTGGTGTGCGCCAAAAAGAAGCGCTGAAAAACCTGCGTGCGGAAGTAGATGTGCTTACGCTGACAGCAACACCCATTCCGCGCACCCTGGCCATGAGCATGGAAGGCATTCGCGATTTTTCAGTGATTGCCACAGCGCCGCAGCGCCGCCTGTCGATTAAAACCTTTGTGCGCCGCGAGACCGACAGCGTCATTCGTGAAGCCGTGCTGCGTGAATTGAAACGTGGCGGGCAGGTGTACTACCTACACAATGAAGTAGACACCATTGAAAATCGTCGAGAAGCGCTTGAGAAAATACTGCCCGAAGCACGAATCGGGATTGCCCACGGGCAAATGAACGAACGCGACCTTGAACGTGTGATGCGCGATTTCTATCAGCAACGTTTTAATGTGCTGTTGTGCACCACCATCATCGAAACCGGTATTGATGTACCTACCGCCAACACCATTGTGATTCACCGAGCCGACAAATTCGGCTTGGCCCAATTGCACCAGCTGCGCGGCCGGGTTGGGCGAAGCCACCACCAGGCCTATGCCTACATGATGGTGAACAACGAAGAAGGCTTGAGCAAAAACGCAGAGCGCCGCCTTGAAGCGATCACCATGATGGAAGACCTTGGTAGCGGTTTTTACCTGGCCATGCACGACCTTGAAATTCGTGGCGCCGGTGAAGTGCTGGGCGCCAACCAGAGCGGCAATGTGCACGAAGTGGGTTTTCAAATGTACACCGACATGCTGAACCACGCCGTGCGCAGTTTGCGCGCAGGCAAAGAACCCGATTTAACAGCACCGCTGAACGCCACGGTAGAAATTAACCTGCACACCCCTGCCCTGCTACCGGAGGATTACTGCCCTGATGTACATGAGCGCCTTACGCTGTACAAGCGGCTTGCCAGCACCGAAGAAATGGACTTTGTTTCAGAGGTGCAAGAGGAATTGATTGACCGCTTCGGAAAATTACCCGAAGCCGCAACGGCGCTGTTGGAAACACACCGGCTCCGTATTCTGGCCAAGCCCCTGGGCATTGCAAAAATAGACAGTTCAACCGACGCAACCGTGGTGCAGTTTGATGCCCAACCCAATGTGGATGCTGGCAAAATTATCTTGATGATTCAAAAAGAAAAGGACATGAAACTGGCTGGTGCTGAACGCTTGCGCATCACGCGCAGTTTCCCGAAAGTCAGCGACCGTGTACAGTTCCTCAAAGGTTTGATCAAACAACTGGCTTGAATTCATGACCCACCACGCTGGCAAACACAACATTTGGTTGCTCTTGTTGGGCGCAACCCTCATTGGTTGCGCAGTTCTCAATGCAACCACCGCCAAAGCAGCGGAAAGCCCGACGGCCAGCGATGCAGGTATGGCCGTGTACAAAGCGCTTTTACCAAAGGCCGAGGCAGGCGACGCAGAAGTACAAACCACACTGGGCTTGATGCGCTTACGCGGCGATGTAGTAGAGCGCGACCTGAAAATTGCACGCGTGTGGCTGGGTAAAGCTGCCCTGCAAAACCACACGCCCGCTCAATATTATTTGGGCCAGTTGCTGTTGCTTGATGTGTTCAACGCCAAGCAAAGCGATTTGAACAAACAGTTGACCGAGGGTATGGGTTGGTTGCGCCGCGCATCGCGAGACCAACACAACCCATCGCAATTGCTGTATTCACAAACCGTGCTTGAGAGCCAGCTGGAGAGTCCGTTCGGACACAGCAAAATTGAAGCCCAGCAGCATCTTGATTCCTGCGCAGAAGTACATCTGCCCTGCACACATTACGCTTTAAAGCGACTCGACCAGGGCAAAGAAGAGGTTTACTGCCCCAACAACGAATTCTGCGAACAGAAAAAACGCCTGCTTTACACATTGGCCAATGCAGGCGACGCCAACGCGCGCTACCGGTTGAGCAAATTTGAAGGTGAAGACCGCATGTTTTGGGTGCGGCGTGCTGCGCGCTTGAATCACCCCAAAGCCAGCCATGAATTGGCCGAGTTGGTGTTGAAAAATGAAGTCCCCCTGCAACCCGAAGACCCTGCCGTACTGGCCTTGCTGAACGCAGCCGCGCAACAGGGCTTGCCGGAATCCATGCATTTGCTGGGCAGTCTGCTGTACGAAGGAACCCGATTTCCTGTCAACAAGCCCTTGGGGGTACAATGGTTAAACCTTGCGGCGCAACGGGGCCACAAACCCTCGATTGAACTCTTGGCACAACTTCAAGAGCCCGCCGACAACATTCCTGCTATTGACAAGGTAGAATCCGCGCAACCCACGGAGAGCACACCATGAGCCGACTTTTCTTTTCCTCGCAAACATTAACCAACGCACAAGTGCACACTGCGCTAGATGCTCTTAACCTGCCTACTCTTGGCGTAGAAACGCTAAACCAACAAGCCTGCATTGAAATTCCAGAAGCCTACACCCTGCCCAAAGCCGCAATTACCGACACCTTGCGACCATTAAGCCGCGCACATCAATTTGACTTTGCAATTCTGGAAGCCGAGTTCCAGGCCAATGAATTCAAGCTGTTGGCAATGGACATGGACAGCACCTTGATTACCATTGAATGCATTGATGAAATTGCCGACTTTGCGGGCAAGAAAAAAGAGGTGTCTGAAATTACCGAAGCTGCCATGCGCGGCGAAATCAAAGATTTTTCTGAAAGCCTGAACCGCCGCGTGGCCTTGCTCAAGGGCGTGCCGGAAAGCTGCCTGCAATCCGTGTTTGAAGAACGCCTGCGCTTGTCTCCAGGCGCAGAAGAATTGATCGCCTACGCCAAAGCCCACAATTGGAAAACATTGTTGGTTAGTGGTGGCTTCACATTTTTCACAGACAAAATGAAAGAAGTATTGGGGCTGGATTACACCCGCTCCAACACACTTGAAATTGTAGATGGGCATTTGACAGGCCGTGTGCTGGGCACCATTGTGGATGCAGAAGTAAAACGCGAAACCGTGTTGGAACCCTGCACAATGTTGGGCTGCGAGCCCTCACGCGCCATTGTGGTGGGCGATGGATCGAACGATTTGAAAATGATGGAAATTTCAGGTGCCAGCGTGGCTTTTCATGCCAAGCCAGTGGTGCAGGAGAAAACAGATTTTTGCATCAACCACGGCGGGTTGGACACAATATGCAAATGGCTTGAGGCAAACGCATAACTCATTCAAATTACCCTCCAACAAATGAACTTTCTGGAAATGGCATGCAACACAGTCGGTCACAGATCACCGAAGCAAATGTTGCATGCTCCCTACACCGGAATCATCGTCCCTTCTAAAAACCGCGCTGCAAGGCCATAGGCGCTGGCTAAAAGTTTTAATCGCGTTCAGCGCAGCAATTAACCTTTTGGCACTTACACCCAGCATTTACATGATGCAGGTGTACGACAGGGTATTAAGTAGCCAAAGCCAATCCACACTACTGGCACTCACTGCCTTGGTTGTTGGGCTTTACATCCTTGCAGGCATGCTAGAACACCACCGCGTCGCCACCCTGACCCGAATTGGAAATGCTCTTGAACAGGAATTCAGCGCCAGGCTGCACACTGCGGCGTTTCAACGTGCCCTAAAAACGCAAGGAAAAGACAACACCGGGCAAGCCATTCGCGATTTCTCTGCAATTCGTCAATTCATGACCAGCCAGGGTGCCATTGCCCTGTTCGATACTCCGTGGGTGTTGTTCTACATCGCATTGCTGTTCGCATTTCACCCCTTGTTTGGATTGATGGCACTTTGCTGCGTGGCAATCTCGATCACATTAAGCTGGCTTCACCTTCGAAGCACACGCCCTTTCGAGGAACAAACCAACGCACTGGGCATTCTCAGTGCGAACACCATGAACTCGACCCTTCAAAACGCCAACTCCATTCAGGCCATGGGGATGCTACCCACCGTTCAAACCGAATGGCTGAGTATTCAAAAAGAGCAAACCAACCACCACACCGGGTCTGCCGATGCTTCCTCGGTGTGGACGAACAGCAGCAAATACTTCCGCATGTTTGTGCAAAGCGCAGCCCTTGGGCTTGGTGCTTATTTGGTATTGAATCAATCACTCAGCGGCGGGATGATGATTGCCGCTTCGATTTTAATGGGCAAGGCACTTGCCCCGGTCGACATGTTAAGCAGTGCCGCCAAAGCATTAACCGGTACACGCCAGGCGTATGAACGCCTGAATAAATTGCTCAACAACAGCCCGCAGACCCGCGAATTAACTGAATTGCCCACACCCAAACCTGTTATCGAATGCCGCAACATGTACCTGGTAGCGCCTTTGTCAGGCCTATGGCTTTTAAAAAATATCCTCTTACAAATACCTGCGGGAAGTACCGTGGGTGTAATCGGCCCCAGTGGGTCGGGTAAAACCAGCCTGCTTCATGCACTGGCAGGCATTCTGCCAATTGCCCAGGGCCGCCTGGAAATTGATGGTGCCGACATTGCGCAATACCCCCGCAGCCAACTGGGTGCATGGACAGGTTACCTGGCCCAGCATGTTGAACTGTTTGAAGGCACAGTTGCACAAAATATTGGTCGCTTTGAACACAACAACGACGAACACATCGTACAAGCCGCTATGGCAGCAGGCGTACACGAACTTGTATTGAAACTACCCAAAGGCTACAACACACCACTGGGTGCACAGGGCGAAGGCTTATCGGGTGGCATGCGTCAACGAATAGGGCTTGCCCGGGCCCTGTACAAAAAGCCACAACTGTTGCTGCTCGACGAACCCAACGCTCATCTTGATGAAGCAGGTGAAGCCGCTTTGGCCAACGCACTGGTGCAGCATCAACAACACGGCAACACAGCCATTGTAGTAACCCACAAAAAATCGATTCTGCGGGTGTGCAACAAATTGCTGGTTCTTCGCGACGGTGAAGTATCCGTGTACGGAAACACCCACGAAGTACTCACACATCTTCAACAACAACCCCCTACACAGCTGACAAGAGTAAAAAATGCATAACGAACTCGACATCAAAAAAGTGTCCCGCAGAGGCCTTGTTACTCTGATTGTCGGTTTCATCGGCTTCGTGGTGTGGGGCAGCCTGGTGGCCATGGACAGAGGCGTGGTGGTAAACGGCACACTCACCTTTCATGGGGAACGTAAAACCATTGTGCACCCCCACGGCGGCGTGGTTGAAAAAATATGGATTACCGAAGGGCAACTGGTACAACCGGGCCAAACACTAATCAGCCTGAACACCACTGACAGCCAAACGCAGTTGAACGCGCTTCAGGTTCAACGCAAAGCGTTGTTGGCAAAGATGGAACGGCTTCAAAAAGAAACAGGCAACAACCTCGACACCACCACAAAGCCTGAAAGCACGGGCAAAGCCGCTGACCCGTTTCAAACCCGGCAACACGAAGCAGAAGCAATGCTGTACGCGAGCCGCCAACGGGCCTTGCAAAACGATATTCGCATGCTGGAACTGGAAAGCAGCACCGCCCAAAACAGCCTGACTTCGCAAAACAATGCACAACGCAGCAAACAGCAGCAATTGGAAAGGTTGAAACAACAACACCTTGGCATGGCAGACATGGTGGCCAAAGGCTACATGCCTGCCAACCGGCTTGTAGAACTGCAAGGCCAAATCAGCGCGCTGGAAGTGGCACTGGCTCAAGATGAAATTCAAATCAGCCAACTGAATGCCACCATACGCAACGCAAAACTGAAAAAGCAGCAACTTCACAACCAGATGCACACAGAAAGCCAAACCGTACTGGCCGATGTACAAGCCGAACTGGCCGCGCTGGATGAGCAAATTCAGCGCATCGCATTTGTTGTTCAACACACCAACATTCAAAGCCCGGTGGCTGGCCAGGTATTGGGATTAAAGCTATTTACGCAGGGCAGCGCCATGCCAGCGAACACACCGATCATGGACATTGCACCGAATGGCAGTGAACTTGAAATTAGCGCAGAACTTGAACCTACAATGGTTGATCAGGTAAAAGCCGAACAGCCGGTAACAGTTCGTTTCAGTGCCCTTAAAACAGCACAAACGCTGGAAGTTGAAGGTGTTTTAAATCGCGTAGGCGCAGACCAGTTAAGCAACCCCACCACAGGCATGCCCTACATTCCCGTGAATGTTCGCCTGACACAAAAGGCGTTAGAAGAAATTGCACAACACCGCATACAGGCAGGTGTGCCAGTTGAGTTATTGATTGTAACTGGCGAGCAAACGCTGATGCAGTACCTGTTCAAACCGATTACAGACAGGCTATTTAGTGCCATGCGGGAGCATTAACACCATGGCACTCAAGCTGAAAAACATGTTGAAACTATTTGCAGCTGTGTGCTGCTGGTGGGCACTTTCGCCTTCAGCACATGCAAAAAGTGTTGAACAATTGCTGCAATACGCCATTGAAATATCTCCCGAGGTAGCCACGGCCAAGGCGCAAATGCAGGTTGCACAAGCTGACCTGAAAATAAGCGAAGCAGCCTGGCTTCCCCAAGCCAGCGCGCGGCTATACAACGGCGTAGGCGATACCAAGCAATCCAACCCGTTTGCCAACCAGCGCAATGCGAACGAAAACATTCAAAACAACAGCATCTCCCTGCAACAGAGTATTTACAACAAACCCGCTTCCATTCAAATTGAGCAAACTCAACTCATCGTTCAAGAAGCCGAGTTACGCCATGCTTTGGCTGTTCAAACCACCATTCAAAACTGGCTAGCCAAGCTAATGGACTACAAACAAAGCAAGGCTTTGCTGAACCTGACCGAACACAAACAACAAACAGCCCTGCTTCAAAAAGAACATGTAGAACAAGGTTTAATGAACGGTGAAAACAGCGCACTGGAACTTGCCAACGCAGAATCAGAGGCTGCTCTGCGCCAGGCCGAGCATGGGCAGGCCGAGCAGGCGGTGAAGCAGCGCTTGTGGGAACTCTCGCAGCTAACCGGGCAAGAAGTGGTTCCGGTATGGGTTGATGATATTGAATTCAACATGCCCCCTACCCTGTACAACGAAAAGGAAGTTGAACAGGAAGTGCTTCAGAACAACCTGGGCTTGAAAATTCAGCAGCTGTACAAGCAAGCCGCTACTCTGGAAATTAACAAAGCAAATGGGCAACACCACCCCACCCTGAAACTGGTGGCCCAATATTCGCAAAGCCAATCAGAAACAGTCAGTACCCTAGGCAACAGGGTTGAACAAAACGTGCTGGCCATTCAAATGGACATTCCATTGTTCAACGGTTTTGCTACCCAGGCACAAACTGAAAAAGCAGCAGCCAGCCTGAACCAGCAGCATGCCGACTACAACAAAACCAGCGCCCAGGTGTTGCGTGATACCCAGGCTGCACACCGGCAACAGAATAGCGCCACCCATTTGTGGAAAGCCTATACACAGGCAGACCATGCGGCCACACAACAACAACTGGCCATTGAAAAAGCAATTAAGCACCAACTGGCCACACCGCTTGATTTGGCAAAAGCCAAAGAAAAACTGACTGAACTGAAAACAAAAAAAATGGAACACCTACTGGCAGCCAATAAGGCTTACTTGCTGGTTCAGGAGTTGACCGGGAAATTGGATATTGAAAGTGCTTTGGAGCGCTTATCAAAGCGGGAATAGAGGTGATGTGTAACCCGGAAGAATGGGGTTAACTTGACCACTTTTGTATTTTCTGAACAAACCGATACTCTACTCAAGCGTGCAACTTTGCGCTTTTTTACAGGACGAAAATCCAATGCCCAAGACCGACTCGCCCAGACTGTCAAGCAAACAGCAACCAAAGCACAAGTCAGGCTGGGTGATCCCGGTTATTGCTCTTTTTTGTTTGGGTCCTCTGCTATTTCTGGTGTTGATCGTACTGGGTACAGGCCTTGGAATTCAAGGCAGTATTGGTGGCTTTGGCGGTATGCAGATGGCCACAGCGCAATACACCCCAAAAGACGTGGTGGGCGATTTAGGCGGCATGCCCGTGACTATTCCCCGCCACATGGCCGAGTTTGTTGAATATGAAGGCGACCCGGGTTGGGGCCAAAAACGCAAAGGGCCAATACCTGAACGTACTCATGAATCCAAACTGACAAGTTTTGGTGTGCAGTTTCGCTACCCCGATATGGCCACGCTTTCCAGCCCTGCCATGTGGCAAGACAAAAACTCAAAGTCCATTTACAACACCGACTGGATGAGTATTGGCGTAAGTGCGGGGACCAACTACCCCGGAGATGCTTGGTTAAATAGGTGGGTCGGTGGAAATATCCAACGAGTTGAGATGGATCGCTACATCTACAAACAGCAAACAGACAAGTTATATGGTCTCACTAAATATTTGAAAATCAATAAAGATACGGGTGAGGCAGATGAGAAAATGAACAATATCGACGGCTTGCTGTTAGTCAAAGCTGATGATCAAGGGGCTATAACAACATATATCGAATGCAGCACCGTTCAACACTTTGCGGCACCATGTCGTCATAACTTCAGCCTCGAATTTCAGGGCTTACCTATCAAAGTGTATGTGCAATACCGACGCCCCTTGCTACAAAACTGGCAAGACATTCAAGCCAAAGTAAGCGAAATGCTGCTGGGCTTTAAACACATACCAACCAGCGCCGATACGCCGCAGACAAACTCACCCAGCACACCACAGTCTGTCAACTAACAACAACATCATTTATTTCAGGAAAGTAGAACCATGTCTCAACCAGAAAAACTAAGCTCTGCACAACTCAATTCCTATTTAACGCGGATCAACACTGGCGGAGTACCAGAAGTGATCAAGATTTACCAAGAACTGCAGGACAAAGGCTATGGCTATGCGGGCTGGGCTAAAGGGGTGGCCACAGCAGAAACAGTGACCGGCCTTGCGGCCGTAGATTACCTGACAGGTACCGCCTTGATTGGTTTGGGTGGTGAAGAGTACAGAAACTTAGGGGATGCCCAAGTTGATGCAATTGCGCAGCGCGACGGCCTGCTTCAGGACGTGTTTTACCGCCGGACAGGCATGCAAGATCATGACCCCACACGTCGGAATTCAAAAAGATCCGAGCAAATATTTGAACCTGAATTTCTCCGCACAAATGTAATGTGGGAGCCAGCTGAATGATCTCATATTAAAATAGTTTTCAACGAAACGGACGATTATTGCACAGCTTGTACTTCGTGACTTTTTTAATTCATATTTTATGGATTGCATACGTCTCCAATTTTGAAAACATAAAATTTATTGATAATCTGAAGATTTTTTGTTCTTTAACTTATTCCTACTTTGGATTTGATTGGAAAGGAAATTCTGCGTACATCATAACTGCCGGACTAATATCATCGGTTTTCATAAACATCGTGAGAAGATTCCTTCAGGGAGTGTTTTTTGGATGGCCCCAATTCAAAGAACACGATAAAAACAGCTTTGTAAGAGCATTTGTTCTTTTGGTAACTTACGGTTCAATCATGTTCTTTTCGATTGGATTTTTCGGTGAAAAATACTCATCCAGACCACTAGATTTCTTCAATATCTTTTTCATTACTGTATTCACATACATCGTCGGCCTATTTATTGATTTTATTGACGATGTTATTTCAGCAACCTATTGCATATTTTTTGGAACACCAGCATGAGCACACTACAAAAGATAGGGTCACTCCTATGGCTTGCCGATAAGCTTAAACAAGTGACGGAAGCGGCTGAAATTGCACAAAACGCCACAGATCCTATGACACGAGAACAAGCAGCGTTAGACGCAGCAACAAAGTTAGCAGAAGCTGTCGGGATAGGTATTCCTCTCTGGTTCATTGATCAAGTACTCACTAAAACTGGTCTTGATCGAGTATTCGATACTCTCAAGAAAAATAAATCGTTCGAAGCATATTTGGAAGATCAAATTGCGAAAAAAAATTTTAGGGACATTACATCTGCTAATGTCGCTGAATGGGGACTCAGTGAGCTACGTGAGTGGATTAGTCTAAATGGATCTTTTGACCCTATATTTGATGTAATTTTTGATTTAGTAGATGACTGGAACACCGCCAAGCAAACCGTGTCCCCCCTCATCCTCGACCTCGATGGTGACGGTGTTGTTGAAACCCAAAGTAAAACCGAAGGCATTTACTTCGACCACGCAGGCGATGGCTTTGCTGAAGCAAGCGGCTGGGCCGGTTCGGATGACGGCCTGCTGGTGCGCGACCTCAACGGCGATGGTGCGATTAACAATGGGACTGAGCTGTTTGGCAACAACACGCGTCTGAAAAACGGTCAATACGCCGCCAACGGTTTTGAAGCCCTGAAAGACCTCGACAGCAACAAAGACGGAAAACTGAACAGCGCTGATGCTGCATGGAATTCACTGCGCGTGTGGAAAGACACCGATGCCGACGCACAAACCGACGCAGGCGAATTGCTCAGTCTGGCTAATGCAGGCGTAAGGGAAATCAAACTGGCTTACACCAATGCAGGCACCAACCCGGATCAACTCGGTAACGAACACAGACAAACCAGCACCTACACAACAACCAGCGGCACCGTACGCGCGGTTCACGATGTTTGGTTCAGTACCGACAACTGGAACACAGTCGACCAGCGCACGCCCATTGAACTGAGCAGCGCGGTAGCAGCCATGCCCGAATTAATTGGCAGCGGCACACTGGGCAGCCTGCGCCAGGCCATGATGCGCGATACCACTGGCCAGCTGATTACAGCGGTTAATAAGTACCTGACAACAAGCAACCTTGCGCAGCGCGACAGCCTGCTTCAGGACGTGTTGTACCGCTGGGCGGGCGTGCAAGATCAAGACCCCACACTGCGTGGGCCCTACATTGAGGATGGCCGAAAGTTGGCTGTGCTGGAAGCCTTCTTTGGCGAAAAATACGAACAGTTAGGTGGCGGCGACTTTGGCCCCACCATCAACGACCCCGGCCCAGCAGCAGCCGATAAACTAATCAGTCTTTTTGCTGACGTAGCAACCAAGCTGGCAGCTCAACTGGACATTCACGGTCATGATGCCCCCTTCTACAATGCAATCAGCTTGAACTGGAACGAAAGCACCAACAGCTTCTCCATCGACGCATCGGGTGTCGAGGCATATGTACGTGAGCTATATGCAGAGCAACCACAGCAAACCTTGGATGGCCTTGGTTATTTCATTTTGAATTTGAAAGAATTGGGTACAACAGAGGTGCTCAATGCCTTGGCTGTTGTCGGAAACCTGCAAGGTGATGAAATTGATCAACTACTGGCCCTCGCTCAATGGGATCAATGGGGCACTAGAAACAATGATCAAATCATAGGCAATACGACACGATCAAGCAAATTGTTTGGCTGGGATGGAAACGACTCCATTGAAGGTGGTTCTGGCAACGACATCTTGGACGGTGGTAATGGAAACGATTATCTCAACGGCGGGGCTGGTAACGATTCACTGCTTGGCGGCGCAGGCAGTGATTCACTTTATGGCGATGAAGGCAACGACACACTCGATGGCGGTGCAGGCAGCGATTATGTCGACGGCGGTGCGGGCAACGACACCTACCTCTTTGGTAGGGGCGATGGGCAAGATACAATTCAATCGGACTACGACACCTCTGCAAACAAGCTGAATGTGCTGCAGTTCAAGGTTGGCGTTACCCCCGCAGAAGTCATTGTTACACGCTCGATCTATGATGATCTCGTGCTGTCGATTGCGGGTACCACCGACAAAGTCACCATCCAACACTTCTTCTACAACGACAACCCTGTCAACGAATACAACCCGATTCAGCAAGTTTCATTTGCTGATGGCACCCGCTGGGACTTCGCCACAATCAAGACGATGGCGATTACTGGCAACAACACCGCCCAAAACCTGACGGGTTACAACGGTGACGACACCATCAACGCGCTCGGTGGCAATGACACCGTAGACGGCAAAGCGGGCAACGACACCTTGGACGGTGGTAATGGAAACGATTATCTCAACGGCGGGGCTGGTAACGATTCACTGCTTGGCGGCGCAGGCAGTGATTCACTTTATGGCGATGAAGGCAACGACACACTCGATGGCGGTGCAGGCAGCGATTATGTCGACGGCGGTGCGGGCAACGACACCTACCTCTTTGGTAGGGGCGATGGGCAAGATACAATTCAATCGGACTACGACACCTCTGCAAACAAGCTGAATGTGCTGCAGTTCAAGGTTGGCGTTACCCCCGCAGAAGTCATTGTTACACGCTCGATCTATGATGATCTCGTGCTGTCGATTGCGGGTACCACCGACAAAGTCACCATCCAACACTTCTTCTACAACGACAACCCTGTCAACGAATACAACCCGATTCAGCAAGTTTCATTTGCTGATGGCACCCGCTGGGACTTCGCCACAATCAAGACGATGGCGATTACTGGCAACAACACCGCCCAAAACCTGACGGGTTACAACGGTGACGACACCATCAACGCGCTCGGTGGCAATGACACCGTGTATGGCCTGGGTGGTAACGACTACATCGATGGCGGTGCAGGCTATGATTATCTGGACGGCGGTGCCGGCCACGATACACTCAATGGCGGCTCAGGCCTCGATTCGCTTTATGGTGGAAGTGGCAACGACACCTACATCGTCGACAACACGGGTGATACGGTCTACGAGAATATTAACGAGGGCACGGATACCGTCCGGTCCAGCATTACATACACGCTCTCAGCCAATGTCGAAAACCTCACCCTGACTGGCATAGCAACGATCAACGGCACCGGTAACTCGTTAAACAATAGTCTGACTGGCAACAGTGCCAACAACCGGCTCACCGGTGGCGTCGGCAATGACGTACTCAATGGCGGTGCGGGAATCGACTTGCTTTATGGAGGTGATGGTAACGACCGTATTTTGGGTGGCACAGGCAATGATATTCTGTACGGTGGCAACGGCAGTGACACATTCACCTTCAACAAAAGCGATGGCAAGGACACGGTTTACGTGGGCGAAACCACGGGAAGTAATGCGACGGAGACACTGATTCTGGGTAACTTGAACCGCGCAGACGTTAACCTGCTGAAGTACAACAATTCTTTGTATGTGCAACAAAAAGGATCGACCACTGACCATGTGAAAGTGGTTAATCATTTCAGTGGTGGTGCTGGTGAACTTGACAAGCTTATTTTTGCAGACGGACTGAGCTGGGATTCGGCAACGATCAACGCAAACAGCGTTCAGGTAGTGCAGGATCCGGAAACTGTCTAATACGAATTCGGATTGATCTGAAAAATTAAAAAAGGCATTTGAATTTCAAATGCCTTTTTTGTGAACTACATCAGCAACTTACATCCGCTCAAATATCGCAGCAATACCCTGACCACCACCAATACACATGGTCACCAGTGCATAACGACCTTGAATACGCTGCAATTCATACAGGGCTTTCACGGTAATGATTGCGCCGGTTGCGCCAATGGGGTGACCAATTGAAATACCTGAACCATTTGGGTTGACCTTGGCTGGGTCCATGCCCAATTCTTTGGTCACGGCACAAGCCTGTGCCGCAAAAGCCTCGTTGGCTTCGATCACGTCCATGTCTTCAATTTTCAAGCCCGCTTTGGCCAGGGCTTTTTTGGTTGCTGACACTGGACCAATACCCATAATGGTCGGCTCTACGCCGGTGTTGGCATACGCCACCAAACGGGCCATGGGCTTCTTGCCCGCTTTTTCAGCCGCGCTGCGTTCCATCAACAGCACTGCGCCTGCACCGTCGTTCAAACCAGAAGCATTGCCAGCAGTTACAGTACCGTCTTTCTGGAACACAGTTTTTAGTTTGGCCATGCCTTCTACCGTGGCGTCACCTCGAACATGCTCATCGGTGTCAAACATCACCGGGCCTTTCTTGCTCTTGATTTCAATCGGCAAAATCTGCTCTTTGAAATAACCATTGGCAATCGCATTGGCTGCACGCTTGTGGCTTTCAACTGCCAAAGCGTCCTGGTCTTCACGGCTTACATTGAATTCCTTGGCCACGTTTTCAGCGGTCACGCCCATGTGAATTACATGGAAGGGGTCGTGCAAAGCGCCCACCATCATGTCGATGCCTTTCATGTCGCCCATGCGTGCACCCCAACGGGCGGCGGGCAAAATGTAGGGGGCTTTGCTCATGCTTTCAGCACCGCCACCAATGGCCACATCGGCGTCACCCAGCATAATGCTTTGCGCTGCAGTCACAATGGCTTGCAGGCCAGAACCACACAGCCGGTTCAGCGTGAGCGCTGGCGTGGATTTGTCCAGACCACCTTCAATGGCAGCAACACGCGACAAATACATGTCACGCGGCTCAGAATTCACCACATGCCCAAACACCACATGGCCAACCTGGTCGGCGCTTACACCAGCGCGCGCAACCACTTCTTTCACCACCATGGCGCCCAACTGCGTCGGGGAAAAGTCTTTCAAACTTCCACCAAAGTCGCCCACTGCGGTGCGCACACCGGCTACCACTACCACTTCACGTGTCATTGTTCTATCTCCTTGTTATTAAACGACTCATTCAAACAATCCGGCCCCAAAGGTCGTGTTCATCACAATCATCAATCAGCACATTAATAAAGTCGCCCGGCTTGGGTTGCTGGGTCTGGTTCTCTGGCATGGGTATAAACACATTGCCATCAATTTCAGGGGCATCGGCTTTGCTGCGCGCCACAATGCCCTCTTCGTCGGTTTCATCGACCAACACTTGCATTACTTTGCCCAACTTGGCTTCGCTCCGGTTGAGTGAAATCTTTTCCTGCAGTTCCATCAAACGCGCACGGCGCTCTTCTTTCACTTCTTCAGGCACTGGGTTATCAAGGGCATTCGCAACCGCACCATCCACAGGTGAATAGGCAAACACACCCACACGGTCCAGTTGAGCCTCTTCGATGAAGTCAAGCAGGTGCTTGAACTCATCTTCAGTTTCACCAGGGAAGCCTGTAATGAAGGTGCTGCGCAAGGTGATGTCGGGGCAGGTTTCGCGCCATGCACGAATGCGTTCAATATTGCGCTCCCCGCTGGCTGGGCGCTTCATGCGCTTTAATACATCGGGGTGTGAATGCTGGAATGGAATGTCCAGATACGGCAAAATTTTGCCCTCAGCCATCAAAGGTACCACGCGGTCCACATGGGGGTACGGGTACACATAGTGCATGCGCACCCAAATGCCCAGTTCACCCAACTCTTCGGCCAGTTGCTGAAATTGGGTTTTTACAGGCCTTCCGTTCACGAAATCAGTGCGGTATTTCAAATCCACACCATAAGCGGAAGTGTCCTGGCTCACCACCAGCAATTCCTTCACACCCGATTTTTTCAGGCTTTCTGCTTCACGAATTACTTCACCGATTGGGCGTGACACCAAATCACCTCGCATGCTTGGGATGATGCAAAAGGTACAACGGTGATTACAGCCCTCTGAAATTTTCAAATAGGCGTAGTGCTTTGGCGTTAGCTTCACGCCATGGTCAGGCACCAAATCAATAAAGGGATCATGCGGCTTGGGCAGGTGAATGTGCACTGCCTGCATCACCTCTTCTGTGGCATGTGGGCCGGTTACAGCCAGCACCTTGGGGTGCAGGCTGGTGATCAGTTCCTTGCCTTCGTTTCCGTTCTTGGCACCCAGGCAGCCGGTTACAATTACCTTGCCATTGGCATGCATGGCTTCACCAATTGCATCCAGGCTTTCCTGCACGGCGCTGTCAATAAAACCGCAGGTGTTCACAACGATCAGGTCCGCGCCTTCATAGGAGGCAGACACGTTGTACCCCTCAACTTTCAGTTGGGTCAGAATTCGCTCGGAATCCACAAGGGCCTTTGGGCAACCCAAAGAAACAAAGCCCACACTCGGTGGGCGCTTGGCAAAAAAGGTGTCGTCTTGCATGGTCAGGTGTTACTTTTTTGTAGGGTCCGGCTTTGCTTTGGTGGCACCGGGCATACCAGGCATACCTGGCATTCCGCTCATGCCAGGAAACTCGCCCGGGTTGGGAAATCCAAAGTTTGTGAACATGCTGCGGGTCTGGTTTTGAAATTGATCCTGCATTTGCACAAACATGTTTTTGCTTTGTTCAATGTAGTTGCTCATCATGCTTTGAATGACGGGCGTTTGAACACTCATGAACTGCGACCACAACTCCGGATTGGCAAACTGGCTGCCATCTGCAACGTTCTTGCCTTGATCCTGAAAGCTGTTCTGGATATCCATGAACGCCTGCAGGTTCTTCTCAAGGAATGTGCCCATGATGCCCTGCATCGCATTGCCATAAAACCGAATAATCTGCGAAAGCATGGGTGAAGTGAAAATAGGCACGCCCGCGGTTTCTTCTTCCAGAATAATCTGGAGCAAAATACTTCGGGTCAGGTCTTCGCCACTTTTTGCATCCACGACTTGAAAGCCTTCGTTTTCCAGCACCAATAGCTTCACATCACCCAAGGTGATGTAACTGCTGGTTTGTGTGTCGTACAAGCGTCGGTTCGGATATTTCTTGATCAGTCGTGTTGCTTCAGCCATGCCTCTCATCTCTTTCTTGTGGTGTTATACGCCGCCGCACCTGCGTGGGTGGGTGGTCTCGATGCCAGTGCCCCAGTGTTGCAGGTTGCCAAACAACCCAGCACAAACAAGCACTTACAAAAAACAAAGCACTGCACGCTTTTCAACGTGCAGTGCAACATCATACCGCCTTTTTGGCACTTGGTTGCCGAAAATGCACCAAGCATTAACCCATGTGCAAGCCACCATTCAGTGAAAAGTCGGCACCGGTTGAGAAACCAGAGTCCTCAGAGGCCAACCAGGCACAAATGGATGCAATTTCCTCGGGCGTGCCCAAACGCTTGACTGGAATGGTGTTCACGATTTTTTCGAGCACATCGGGGCGAATGGCGCGAACCATGTCAGTGCCGATGTAACCGGGAGAAACGGTGTTCACGGTGACGCCCTTGGAAGCAACCTCTTGAGCCAGTGCCATGGTAAAGCCGCGCAAACCTGCCTTGGCTGTGGAATAGTTGGTTTGACCAAACTGCCCCTTTTGGCCATTCACTGACGAAATATTGATGATGCGGCCAAAGCCCTGCTCAACCATGCCACCAATCACCTGCTTGGTCACGTTGAACAGCGAATTCAAATTGGTGTCGATCACTGCAGACCAATCATCGCGGCTCATTTTGACAAAGGTGCCGTCGCGGGTAATACCGGCGTTGTTCACCAAAATAGACACGGTACCGTGCTCAGCACGCACTTTTTCAAACGCCGTTACAGTGCTGTCCCAATCGGCCACGTTGCCTTCACTGGCATACACCTCATAGCCCGCACTGCGCATTTCGCCCAACCATTTTTCCTTGCGCGGTGAATTGGGGCCACAACCGGCAATCACGCGGTAGCCCTGCTCACACAGTTTTTTGCAAATGGCTGTTCCAATGCCGCCCATACCACCAGTTACGTACGCTACTTTTGGTTCACTCATGATTCACATTCCTTCTCTATTTGTATTGATTTAAATTCCGCGCTTTATCGCGATACGGCCAATGCCACACCCATACCGCCGCCGATGCACAAAGAGGCCAGACCTTTCCTCGCATCACGCTTGTTCATTTCATGGATCAAACTGACCAGCACACGGCAACCTGAGGCACCAATAGGGTGGCCCAAGGCAATCGCACCGCCGTTCACATTGATCTTGGCCGTATCCCAGCCCATTTCCTTGTTCACTGCACAGGCCTGTGCAGCAAAGGCTTCGTTGATCTCCATCAGGTCAAGTTCGGCAGCAGTCCAACCCGCTTTTTCCAGACATTTTTTGGAAGCAGGAACAGGCCCCATGCCCATGATTGTGGGGTCCAGGCCAGCACTGGCGTAGGCCTGTATTTTGGCCAACACGGGCAAACCCAACTCCTTGGCTTTCGCTGCGCTCATCAACATCACAGCAGCCGCACCGTCGTTCAAACCCGAGGCATTCGCTGCAGTCACACTGCCGTCTTTCTTGAAAGCGGGCTTCAATGCAGTCATATTGTCCAAGGTGGCGCCCAAACGCGGAAACTCATCGGTGTCAAACACCAAGGGGTCGCCTTTGCGCTGCGGAATGCTCAGCGGGAAAATTTCATCCTTAAAACGCCCCGCTTTAATGGCAGCTTCGGCCTTGTTCTGACTTTTCACTGCGAACTCATCTTGCTCGGCACGGTTGATGCCATATTTCTCAGCCACATTCTCGGCAGTAATGCCCATGTGGTATTGGTTGTACACGTCCCACAGGCCATCCACAATCATGCTGTCGACCAGCTTGGCGTCACCCATTCGGAAGCCATCGCGGCTGCCCATCATCACATGGGGCGCGGCGCTCATGTTTTCCTGGCCGCCGGCAATCACGATTTCAGCGTCGCCACACGCGATCGCCTGAGCACCCAGCATCACGGCCTTCAGGCCAGAACCACACACCTTGTTGATCGTCAGGGCGGGCACGCCCACTGGCAAACCAGCCTTGATCACCGCCTGGCGTGCCGGGTTTTGGCCCGAGCCCGCTGTAAGCACCTGACCCAAAATAACTTCAGAAATCTGCTCGCCTTTCACGCCCGTTTTATCAAGCAAACCTTTAATTACATGCGCACCCAATTCAGGTGCAGAAATTTTTGCAAGTGATCCACCAAACTTGCCCAGTGCGGTTCGGCCCGCGGCAACAATTACCACTTCAGTCATGTCAACTCTCCTTACAGGTTTTTATACGGCCCGCTGTTTGACGTATCGTCCAGGTGCGGGCTCAGTCGGTTTGTATTTGGCATTGCCAGGCTTGGCAGGCGCTTTTACTTCTCCGCCTTTCATGGGCTCAAGCCACTGCGCCCAATCATTCCACCAGCTGCCAGGTACTTCTTTCGCTTTCTTGAACCACTGTTCAGGTGTTTCAGGGATTTCGCTTTCACACACCCAGTAATTGCGCTTGTTTTTGTTCGCCGGATTGATCACACCAGCGATGTGCCCACTTGCACCCAACACAAAACGGGAATCACCACTGACCAAATGACTAGTTTGAAATGCGCTGGTCCACGGCACAATGTGGTCTTCACGAGTTGCCAAAATGTAAACAGGTACATCAATCAAACCCAAATCAACAGGCATACCGCACACCACGGCTTTCCCGGGTTGGCACACCTTGTTTTCAAGGTAGGTGTTGCGCAGGTACCAGGCAAACATGGGACCGGGCAAATTGGTGCTGTCACTGTTCCAGTAGAGCAAATCGAACACGGGGGGCTTTTCACCTTTCAGGTAATTGTTCACCACATAGTTCCAAATCAAATCGTTCGGGCGCAAGGAAGAAAATGCACTGGACAAATCTTTTCCAGGCATTACGCCACCCTTACCGATACTTTCCTCTCGCGCTTTTACCTGCTCTTCATCAACAAACACACCCAAGGCACCTGTGTCAGTGAAATCGAGCAATGTGGTCAAAAACGTGACACTGTTTACACTTTCATCACCACGATTGGCCAAAGTTGACAGTGCTGTTGCCAGAAGCGTGCCACCCACGCAGAAACCCAACACATTCAGCCTGGGCTGCTTGGAAATGGTCTTGACCACATCGATTGCCTTGATCACGCCATCCTCAACATAGCCATCCCACGTGAAATGACCATCGGCCTCGGTCGGGTTTTTCCAGGACACCAGAAACAAGGTATGGCCTTGCCCAACCACAAAATTCACCAGTGAGTTGCTGGGCTGAAGATCGAGGATGTAATACTTGTTGATACACGGAGGCACAAACAGCATGGGCTGTTTACCTACTTTTTCGGTGGTGGGCTTGTATTGCAAAAGCTGAAAGTATTCGCATTCAAACACTACATCGCCCGGTGTGGTGGCCACATTCACACCCACTTCAAAAGCAGTTTCATCGGTTTGGGAAATGCGGCCCTTCTGCATGTCTGCCATCAGGTTTTGAATGGCCTGCGTCAGACTTTCACCTTTGGTCTCCAGCAGTTTTTTTTGTGCCTCAGGATTGGTCACAAAAAAATTGGATGGGCTAAGCGCATCCACAAATTGCTCAACCGCATACTCCACCTTTCTTTTTTCGGGGCTGCTGTCAGGCACCAATTCAACAATGCGCTTGGTGAACCTGGCATTAAGTGAATACATGGCAGCGGTAAATTCATACACACCGTGGTCGTGCCAATCGGCTGAAGCAAAACGCTTATCGCCTTGAATCCAGCTGTCCAATGGAACGGGCTGAGTTGCCTTGGAATCAGTATTGGGTAGATTGGAAAAAGCTGAAGCCATCAACGCCGACAACTCGGCAGCGTATTCAGTTTGAATTTGCCCCAGCGAATGAACCGGAATTTGGGTGAGCGCTGCCTGACAGGCCCCCATGATGGAATTCATGAACGGCTGAATTGCACCCATGGTGGCGTTTTGTAAAGGCGCTGCAGCCTGCAAACCCGGCAGTGGACCAAAGGCTCCCATGGCTTGTTGAAACTGAGCCTGCATTTGCCGCTGCATTTGTTCTGCGACGGGCAATAGCTGACCTAGGACTTCGTTGAAGTCTGGTATTTGTTTGTTCACCTTCCTCTCCTTTGTGGGGGCAATATGCTCCCTTGGCTCGTCGGCCTTTTACATATTGTGCACCGCAACATTTTGACTTGTCAAATAATTGTATGCCTCTGACCCTTACTGTTTGCTGATCAGCCCAATTTAATGCACCATCT
>FWPV01005988.1_pt1 | contig 23769 bp, 21 predicted proteins | sample 2228371 | NCBI WGS metagenome assembly FWPV01 (sample SAMEA103939776, study PRJEB20133) | metagenome | reverse complement strand
ACCGTGGTGGCGGGGGGACAACCCACGCCCCGGCGGGTGCTGGCCCCGGACGTGGCTGCGGCGGGGGGCAGCATGCTGGAGCGGGTGGGCGTCGCCGTGGCCAGTTTCACCCCGGATCTGCGCGTGACCATGCTCTCCCGCTCCGCGGAGGAGCTCCTCGGCACCAGCAGCGACCGGGCGGTGGGCGCCCCTCTCCCCGAGGTCCTCCCACCCGGGATGGCGCAGAAGATAGTACCCCTCCTGGAGAGGGCGGTCAGGGGAGAGGAGCTGGAGGATGAACGTGTGGAGGCGGGCGGCGCCGGGGAGGAGGGGTTTTTCTACTTCAGCGCGCGTCCGGCCTACGCGGCCAACGGCGTGACCCGGGAGTACCTGGCCGTTTTCCGCACGCCGGGGCGAGAGGTCTCGCGGGCGGAGGAGGCCGCGGCCCTGCAGGAGGCAGCGTCGCGCGCCGCCGCCATCCTGGAGACGGCCGTCTCCAGCCGGGACGAGGAGGATTTCCTGTGCGGATGCCTGGAGAGGTTGCGGGAGGAGTTCGACTGCGAAGCGGCGGCAGCCTTCGTGGTGGAGCGGGGACAGGCCTTGCTCCGCGGCTCCCTGGGCCTGGAGGAAGGGGAGGTGGAGGTGCTGGAGGCGTTGCGCCTGCGGCCCGGCCATGCGCGGCGGTGCGCGGCAGTCGACGTCCTGAAAGTGGAGATACACGGGGGCATCCCCAGGAAGGGCTGGGACGAAGTGCATTCCCTCATCGAGAAGGCGGATACGCTGTTGCCCCTTCTCAGGGAGAGGAGATGGAAGAATATGGTGATCATTCCCCTGCGCGGGGAAGGCGAGGCGACGGGGTCGCTGGTCCTGGCGGACTGCGAGGCGGATAAGCTGGACCTCGCCGGCGCGCGCGCCCTGACGGCGGCGGGGGAGGCGGCGGCCTCCGCCCTGGCGGCGTTGAGAAGACGGCCGCCTGCCGTGGAGGAACGCGGCGATGCACGAGGGAGCGGAGGGGATGACGGCGGCGGGGGACAAGGAGATGGAGACCCGCCGCGGCGCAGCGTCATGCCGGTGATCACCCGCAAGGCGAGGGAAGGCGGGGATGCTGCGCCGGAGGCCGCGGATGTGGAGATGGCGGGCGGGTATCTTTCCGTGCGCGGCGGCGAGGCGGCGGCGTGCGTGCGTGCCGGGCACCGGGAGCACGATCACGACTACTTCGAGATAGCGCGGGAGGCGAAGGGTCGGGAGGACGCCGGCAACCTGGTGCTCTTCGCGGAGCATGTCGGGGAGCGGGCGATCCCTTCCGCGCGGGGCATAGACCTCGGGGAGCTGCTCTGGGAGCTGAAGGAATATTATGCCAGGAGACTCCCGCGGGGGGAGATCTTCCTCGAGCTGGAGGAAGACCTCCCGCGCCTGCACTGCGACCGCCGGATGCTGCGCGAGTTGCTCGACCACCTCCTGGACAACGCCTTCCGGCATTCCCCGCCCGGCGCTCCGGTGGTCCTGGGGGCGGAGCGCTGGGGCGACGAGGTGCTCCTGCGTGTGGAGGACCAGGGTCCCGGCATACCCGCCGAGGTGGTGGAGGAGGTCATGGGCGGAGAGGCCGGACGCGGCACCGGGAACGGGAGAGAGTGCGCGGGCGGACTCTACCTCTGCCGCAGGTACGTGTCCTCCATGGGCGGGACGCTTTCCATCAAGGGGAGGCCGGGGGAGGGGACCACGGTTTTCGTGAGGCTCCGGGTGCTGCCCTTCGTGGGGGAGGGGAAATGATCCCGGAGGTGAGGGTACTCGCGGTCTGCGGGAGCCCGGTGCGCGGCGGCAACGTCGAGGCCCTGCTGGAACGGGTCCTGGAGAGCCTGGAAGGCTCACCGGGGGTGAGCTACGAGATTGTCTCCCTGGCGCGCTACGAGGTAGAGGACTGCCGGCACTGCAACTGGTGCCTGCGCAGGCAGTCGATGGGGAAGAGGTGCGCGGTGGAGGACGGAATGGCGGAGCTCTATCCCCGAGTCGAAGGGGCGGACGCCCTCATCCTCGCCACCCCGGTCTATTTCGGCCGGCTCTCCGGATACCTGGCCGCCTTCATCGACCGCATGCGCCCCTACATGCACGGCAACGAGAGCGCCGGCATGCTGCGTAACAAGGTGGGGGGTTCGCTGGCCGTTGCCTGGTTCCGCATGGCGGGGCTGGAGATGGCGCTGCTCACCATCAACCAGTTCTTCCATGCCGTGAACATGGTGGTGGCCGCCCCGGATCTCGGGCTGCAGGGCGGCTCCGCCTTCTCGTCCCTGGGAGGCACGGGGGGGAGGGAGGGTGACGACAGGCTGCTGGTGCTGAAGGACGAGCTGGGATTGGCCAGCGCCGCCTCCACCGTGGCGCGCGCCGTGGAGCTGGCCCGCCTCATCAAGGCCGGGAGCCAGGCTCTGGAGAGCTCCTGAGGAGCGTGCGGGCGAAGTCCGGCCTTGTGTATATGCCGGGCCCGGTCCATCTTTCCGCGGATGCCCTTCCGGATACCGCGCTGGTCTGTGGCGGGTAATGCTACGCCCCGGGGCATGCCAGCCGCTGCCGCGGCGCCGTCCTGTATCGTGTGGAATATAATGGAAGGAATGGATGCGCCCGCCCCGCGGGTCTCGTGACCGAGCAGCTCCGGCCACGGGCAGCCGTCCCGCCCCCTTGTCGCGACGGCGCGGAGGTCCACGGGACGCCGGATTAAGGGGTCGCGTGAAAGGAGGAGGAGCGGCCTCGAAGGGAGCCGGCTCGGCTCAAACGGGACGCAGCTCCAGCCACAGGTAGCCGTCGTGTTCCGCCGTCACCCCGGCACGGAATCCCACGGGATGGCTGAAAAGAGGGCCATCGTAGACGAAGGTATGGAGCTCTCCCGCCTCGCCGGAGGGGTCGATGCCCGCTTCCTCCAGCTCGTCGATGCAGCGCCGGTCGAAGTCCCTGCCCAGCCATTCCTCCCCCGGCAGGTCTTTCCTCACCGAGATGACCACGGCCTTGAAGCCGAGATCAGCGAACTCGCGCGCAAGCCCGGCACGGTCGCCTCCCCACAGGGGGAGAACGGGGGTGATTCCCAGCTCGCCGCATACCCTTTCCACCCAGTCGCGGTGCTCCTGGAGATCGATGTCCCCGAAGACCCCCGCCTCGATGCCCGTGTCCCTGAGCCTCGATACCTCCTCTTTGAACGCCGCTTCATAGCCCTCCCAGGTCGCGCTCCCGAAATGGATGGGGAGTCCCAGGGCCCCGGCCTGGCGTTCCAGGAGCATGCGCGAGGTGCCGTGCGAGCGGCAGTAAGAGCCGCTCTCGTGGAGCATGGTGAAGAGCGCCCTCACCACGTGGCCTTCCCGCAGCGAGCGGTAAAGGGCGTGGCAGGAGTCCTTGCCGCCGCTCCAGGATGAAAAGGCGTTCATGTGCATCGATCTCCTTCCCTCCATTATCGATACAGACCCCATCATACAGACCCCATCGCAAGGGACTTCCGTCGCTTGTCCCTCGAGGTTCCCGGTCTCCTTCCCGGGTCATCGATACCGGAGACCCGCGAGGGCGGCGCGGTATGATGCCCGCGGTGCGATTCTACTCCCCGGCCGGTCGCGGTGTACACCGGCGGCGGGCGGGCCGGCGCGGAGCGGACTTGACGCGGAAAGGCTCAAGTGGTAGTTTAAGACTGACCGGTTGGTCTAAGGGAGGAAAAGGAGATGGCCAGGACCCTGGGGCTGAGGAAAAACCCCGTCAAGGACGAGAGGGAACAGGCCTTCAAGCAGGCGGCCCTCAAGCTCTTCTCCACCAGGGGCTACCACAAGACCACCATGCAGGAGATCGCCCTCGAGGCGGGCTTCGGCAAGGGCACCCTCTACTGGTACTGGAGTTCCAAGGAGGAGCTCTATTTCGCCCTGGTGCAGGAGTCCCACGACCATTTCGTGGGTCTGGTGAGGCAGGCCGCGGAGATGGAGGGGACCGCCATGGAGAAGCTTGCCTGGCTGGGGAGGGAGACGGCGGAACTCCATTACAGGGAACGCGATTACACCAAGCTCTCCTGGAAGATGAGGGCGGAGGAGCTGGAGACGTTCTCTCCGGAGTACGTGGAGAGGATGCGCGCTAACAACGCCCAGACCAAGCGGGAGCTACAGAGGATCATCGAACAGGGTATCGAGGAGGGGACCCTGCCCCCGGTCGATCCCTATTACCTGGCCTGCATGCTGCTGGGCCTGGTCGAGGGCATGGAGATCCAGTGGCTGGAGGAACCCGAATCCTTCGACCTGCGCAAGGCCATGGAGATGGTGCTCTCGCTGGGAGCGAGGGCGCAGCCCTTCCTCAAGGAGATGTACGCTCGGGATCGGGCGGTAAGTGAGGGGCGTTAAGGGATGAGACGGCAGGGCTACGAAGCGGCGGGCGTGGCGCGGTCTTCCGGCACGGGAGAACGCCTCGCGGAGGCTAAAGGCGACGAGGCGGGCAGGGAGACCTTTCACATGCAGGGCATCCCGTATCGGCGATGGACAGGAGGTAAGAGATGTCAAAGCTGGTGATCATGGGCGGTTGCGGCGCGGTGGGGAGCACCGCGGTGCGCAGCCTGGCGGGCACGGATTACTACGACGAATACGTGATCGCGGACCGCGACATCGCGGCTGCGCGCAAGCTCTCCTCGGAGCTGGGGCCCGATAGGGTCAAGGCCTTCGAGCTCGACGCCGACGATCCGGCGAACCTGCGCGAGGCCATGCGGGGCGCTTCGGTGGTCCTCAACTGCGTGGGGCCCTTCTACAGGTACGGACCTCCCATCCTCGAGGCGGCCATCGCGGCGGGCGTCGATTACGTGGACATCTGCGACGACATGGACGCCACCGAGGTCATGCTGGACATGGACGGCAAGGCGAAGGAGGCTGGCATCTCCGCCCTGGTGGGGATGGGCAGCTCGCCGGGCATGGCCAACCTGCTGGTGAAGTTCACCGCGGAGACCCTGCTCGACCAGGTGGACTCCGTGGACATCTACCACGCCCACGGCGGGGAGCCGGTGGAGGGCTCGGCGGTGATCAAGCACCGCTTCCACTCCATGGAGATCGACATCCCCATGTTCCTGGACGGGGAGTACAGGACGGTGCGGCTCTTCGAGGAGAGCGGCAGAGCCCTGGAGGAGGAGACGGATTTCCGCGACGTGGGCACCTATCCCGTCTATGCCTACCCCCATCCCGAGACCATCACCCTGCCCAAGTACATCAAGGGCGTGAAGAGGGTCACCAACCTGGGCCTGGTGATACCCGTTTCCTATGCCAACCTCATCAAGGACATGGTCAGGCTGGGCCTCACCTCCGACGAGCCCCTGGAGGTGCAGGGGCAGATGGTCATCCCGCGGGAGTTCGCGGTGGCCTTCGTCATCTCCCGCCGCGACGGCCTGCTCAGGGAGGCGGGGATCGATACCCCGCGCGGCTGCCTGAAGATCGTGGTCAAGGGGGCCAAGGGCGGCGAGCCCCATACCTATGTCTTCCAGATGTCCTCCAGCGGCATGGGCATGGGCGAGGGCACCGGGATCCCGGCGGCGCTGGGGGCCATCGTCATGGGACAGGGCAAGGTGACCCTCAAGGGCGTCTTCCCGCCCGAGGCCGCTGTCGACCCCCTGGACATGATCCAGCTTGCGGGAGAGGTCATCAAGTCCTCCGGGAAGGGGGACAGCGCCCCCATATACATCGAGCACATCGACAAGGACGGCAAGGTGGAGGTCGTCGACCTCAAGCTCTAAACCCCTGCCCAGAACCGGGAATGGAGACGTCCCGGGAAAGATGCTGCGGAAGGGAGCGCGCGAGACCCGAGGGGGTAGAGGATGGGCGAGAGGTTCATCGTGAGCCATGACGTGGGCACGGGGGGCAGCAAGGCGGTGCTCACCGACCTGGCGGGGAACATCATAGCCTCCAGCTTCGAGCCGTATGGAGTGTCCTACCCGCATCCTCACTGGGCGGAACAGGACCCGCGCGACTGGTGGAAGGCGGTGACCGCGAGCACCCGGAGGGTGGTCAGGGATAGCAGGATAAGCCCGAAGCAGGTGATCGGCACCGGGTTCGCCACCCAGATGCTGGGTGTGCTGCCGGTGGACGCCTCGGGCACGCCCCTGCGGCCCGCCATCATCTGGATAGACAGCCGCGCCGACGAGCAGGCGCAGCGCCTGGTGCGGCGCCTGGGCGGGCCGAGGGTGATCATGGCGGTGGCGGGGGCGGTCCCCTCGGGCAAGGACGTCATCTGCAAGATCCTCTGGCTCAAGGAGAAGGAGCCCCAGGTCTTCCGGGAGACCCATAAGATCCTGGACGTCAACGGCTACCTGGTGTGCCGGGCCACCGGCAACATGATCATCGACCATACCGGCGCCGGGGTGACCGGATTCCTCAAGAACAAGACCCGCGAATGGGACCCCCTTTTCGCGCGCCTGCTGGGCATCCCCCTGGAGAAGATGCCCGAGGTCAGGAGCTCCATCGAGGTGGTTGGCCTGCTCACGCGGGAAGCGGCGGAGGAGATGGGTCTGGAGCCCGGCACGCCGGTCATCGGGGGCATGGGCGACGTACCGGCGGCCGCCACCGGGTCCGGAGCCCTGGAGAACGGAGACGCCCACGTCTACCTGGGCACCTCGGGGTGGCTGGTGATCACGGTGGACAGACCGAAGAACCTGGGCAGGAACGGCATCGTGTCCGTGGTCTCCGCGGACCCGGAGATGTTCATGATGATCGGGGAGACGGAGACGGCGGGCGCCTGCCTGAAGTGGTTCGCGGAGAACTTCGCCACCGCGGAGGAGAGGGAGAGGGCGCGGGCCGTGGGCGGCGAGATGGCCATCTTCTCCGTGCTCGACGAGACGGCGTCCCGGGTGGAGCCCGGCGCCGCGCGCCTCCTCTTCACCCCCTGGATGTTCGGGGAACGCGCTCCCATAACCGACACCACCCTGCGCGCCGCCTTCGTCAACCTCTCCTTGGAGCACCGGCGCGAACACCTGCTGCGCTCCATATACGAGGGGGTGGCCTACAACCTCCGCTGGCTGGTGGATGCCGGGGGCCGCGCGGGCCTGCCCTGCTCCACCCTGCGCGCCATCGGGGGAGGGGCGCGCTCCGATCTCTGGATGCAGATCCTCGCCGATGTCACCCGCCGCGAGGTGGAGGCGGTGAAGGACCCCCAGGAGGCGGGGGCGGTGGGGTGCGCGCTGGCGGTGGCGGTGGCCTTGAAGGAATACGGCGGCTACCGCGAGCTGAAAAAGGTGGTGGGGGTGCGCAAGAGCTTCACGCCCGACCCCGGATGTTGCGACGAGTACGAGGAGCTCTACGGCGTCTTCCGCCGGCTTTACGGCAACCTGACGGGGGTCTGCCGCATGCTCAACGAGGGGGAGGAGGCGTGCGGGGCGGGATGAACGCCTCGGCCGCATGGAAAAAAGAGGGAGGAGGTAACGGTAAGGACAGGGATGTCGGATAATGGCGAAGAAGGCTTCCGGCCCGGCGGCATCCGCCTAACCGAGATCCGGGGCGGGAGCGGATTCCGGAAAACCTGGTAGAGCAAGAGGAGGAGAGGAGAATGCTTTATTACGAGGCGCAGCCGAAGGCATTGCCGGAGGGCATAGAGAACGACGACTTCATCATCGCCACCTATTACGCCGCCCTGCCTCGGGACATGATCATGTACTACCTGGCGCCCTTCCTGGCCATCGAGCAATCCACGGGTACCTGGACGGCGGTGCCGGGCGAGACGCCGGAGGTGCGGGCAAAGCACGTGGCCAAAGTCATCGCCATCCACGAGGTGCCTTTCTTCGAGTTCGAGGTGCCCAGGGAGGTCGAGGAGCGTACCTACGTGGTCCAGGTGGCCTTCCCGGTGCGCAACATCGAGCACCAGATTCCCATGCTGCTGACCGCGGTGGTGGGGAACATCTCCATGGGGGGGAAGATAAAACTCATCGACCTCTGGTTCCCCAAGAGCTATACCGACGGCTTTCAGGGGCCCAAGTTCGGCATCGACGGCATCTACGAGGCGCTGGGGATGAAGGAGCGCAGGCCGCTGCTGAACAACATGATCAAGCCCTGCACCGGGTATTCCTGCGAGATAGGCGAGAAGCTCTTCTACGAGGCCGCTCTGGGCGGCTGCGACGTCATCAAGGACGACGAACTCATCGCGGACATGGCCTTCAACCGCTGCGAGGACCGCGTCAAGGCGTACATGGCCATGGAGAAGCGGGTGTACGAGGAGACGGGCGAGCATACCCTTTACACCGTGAACATATCGGACGGAATACCCAAGATGTTCGAGACCGCCAAGCGCGTGGTGGACGCCGGCGCCAACGCCATCATGGTCAACTACCTGGCGGTGGGGTTGCCGGCCCTCCAGACCCTGGCCGAGGACCCGGACATCAACGTACCCATCCTCGCCCATATGGACTGCGCGGGCGCCCTCTACGAGTCGCCCATCTCCGGCATCGCCTCGCACCTGGTGCTGGCAAAGCTCCCCCGCCTGGCGGGTGCGGACGCCATCGTCTTCCCCGCTCCCTACGGCAAGGCGCCCTACCTCAAGGACCGCTTCGTCTTCACCGCCGACGTCATGCACTACCCGCTGCACGGACTCAAGCCCACTATGCCCATGCCCTCGGGGGGGATCACCCCGGACATGGTGCCGGTGTGCGTGGCGGATCTTGGGAAGGAGATCATGATCGGCTCCGGCGGCGGCATCCACGCCCACCCCATGGGGCCGACGGCGGGCGCCAGGGCTTTCCGCCAGGCCATAGATGCCGCCATGTGCGGCATACCCATCCACGATTACGCCAAGGACCACCAGGAGCTGGCGGTGGCGCTGGGATTGTGGGAAGGCGCCTTCAAGGAGACAACCGCCTCGTGCGGACTGGAAGGCACCATAGAATCACTTGCCGACCGATAAGGGCTGCGAGCCCGTGTCACAACCAGGAGAAGGTAAGGCATGAGCGATGGAAACCCGTCCGCGGCCGGGCCCCCCTTGGCCGGCCCGGCCGCGGGGGTATCCGCCGCCAGCCCTCCGGGAGAAGGCTAGTCCTCTTCCTCCTCCAGGTCGAGCCTCTCCAGCCGCAGTACCTTGAAGATCAGATAGACCACTGCGAGGATGATCGCGAAGTTGATGAGCACCCCTATGAAGTGTCCGTAATTGAACACCGCGTCGCCGATGCGAAAGGTGAGGGTATCCAGGCTCCCCTGTCCGACCACGGCGCCGATGATGGGGTTGATGAGGTCGGTGACCAGAGAGCCCACCACCACGCCGGTGGCGCTACCCACGATGAAGCCGATGGCCAGGCCTACCACGCCCTGCCTGCGGACGAACTCGACAAAACCCTTCATTCTCTCACCCCCTTTCGGGACGTCCTTCGACGCGGAGGCCGCGAATCCCTCTGAGAAGCGGGGGAACGGCGCCGGTTCGCCACCGCCGGCGCCTTCGGGGTCGCCGCGGACCAAGGGCCGCGCCGCCATCGCGCAGGGTGTATGGGACCGCAGGCCGAAAGCGGCGGCCTCCCGGATCCTGGGCCCGGTGGCGACCTTCGCCGGGGCGCAGCGGGCGCGAAGGCGGGGGTCATGACCGCGGGGTTCGTTTTCCGGTAGATAACGCTTACTTTTTGGGACATACGGGTGATATAAAGGATAGAAAGGTGCCACGGGGGCTACGGATAGGACGGCGTTCCCCCGGCCGTCCTTGCTCTTCGAGGAGGTAAGGACATGCGCGCGATGCCCGGGACCATGGCCACGCAGCATCCGGACAACGCCGCCCCGGCCTTCTGGCTCGGCAAGAGCTTCATCGACAGCCGGGACGAGGTCAGGGAGTGCGTGGTGGCCTTCAAGGAGCTCGGCTGCCGCGAGTTCATGTGGGACTGGGAGGGCAAGTACGTGGACGAGGCGGTCATCGAGCGCATCTGCGAGGAGGATCTCCCCTTCTTCAGGAGGAAGCCGCTGGGCAGGGAGATATTCCTCACCTACCGCCTTCCCAATATCTGGGTGGAAAAGGGGAGCTACCGCATCCTGCGCGCATTCGCCAACATCCTGGCCGCCCACGACATCGCCAAGGACATCGGCCTCCACAATCCGCCGGTGTTCGAGGTCATCCTGCCCATGACCACCGCGGCGGAACAGCTGGTATACCTGCAGGGAGTCTACGCGGACTTCGCGCAGTTGATCAGGAAAGACCCCGAGCGCAAGATCGGGAGCGGCAATCCGCCGCTTATCGAGATAATCCCCCTGGTGGAGGACATCCCGGACATGATGCGCCTGGGCGACCTCATCCGGAGATACGTCGCCCTTTACCGGAAAAAGGGCTTGAACAGGATAAGGGATATCGAGTACGTGCGCCCGTTCATCGCCCGCTCGGACCCCGCCCTCAACTACGGCATTGTGCCCGCGGTGCTGGGGGCCAAGATCGGCCTTTCCATGGCTTACCGGGCGGCGGAGGACTGCGGGATAGAGGTATATCCCATCATCGGCTGCGGCAGCGTGCCCTTCCGCGGCAACCTCTCCCCCCTCACCGTGAAGCGCTTCCTGGCGGAATATCCCGGCGTGCGCACCGCCACCGTGCAGTCCTCCTTTCGCTACGACCATCCCGGCGGGGAGGTCAAGGCGGCGGTCAAGGCTTTGAACCGGGGGCTGGCGAGGGCGGCGAGAGCTCCGGAGTTGAGCCCCCAGGAGTTGGGGGAGGCGGAAAAGCTCATCGCCCTCTTCAAGCGGCATTACCGCGCCACCATCATCGAGATCGCCCCCCTGATCATCGAGATGTCCAGGCACATCCCGCGGCGGAGGGAGAGAAGACTGCACACCGGTCTCTTCGGGTATTCCAGGGAGCTGACCAGGGGCGTGAGCCTGCCCCGCGCCATAACCTTCACCGCCTCCCTGTACTCCCTGGGGCTCCCTCCCGAGGTCATCGGCACCGGCAGGGCGTTGAGGGAGGCCTTCGACAGGGGGCTGAGCGAGCCGCTGAACCGGCTTTACCTGCACCTCAAGCAGGATCTGCAGGGGGCCTGCGCCTTCGTGAACCGGGAGAACATCGCGCGCCTGAAGGACAGGTTCCCGGCCCTCTCCGGGGTGGAGGAGGACCTGAAGTGGCTGGAGGGCGTGCTGGGCATACCCACGGAGCCCGGCCTCAACCGGCACCTCATCCACAGGAACGTGACCTCCAACATCCTCCTGCTCCTCGAAGAGGGAGAAAAGGTGATGGAGATGGTGGAGGAGGCCGCGTTGCTGAGGGGTTTCATGGGATGAAGAGGGGAGAGAACATCAGGCCGAACCAGCGCGGGGAGTTCCCGCGCGTCGACGACAGCGCTTTCGTCGACCCGTCCGCGCTGATCATAGGCGATGTCTTCGTGGGGCGGGAGGTCTTCGTCGGACCGGGCGCGGTGATCAGGGCGGACGAGCCGCGGAGCTCTATAGAGATAGGGGACGGCAGCAACGTCCAGGACGGCGTGATCGTTCACGCCCTCGAGGGCTCCCGCGTGCTCATAGGAAAAAGGACCTCCCTCGCGCATGGATGCAGAATCCATGGGCCGTGCAGGATAGGGGACGGCTGCTTCGTGGGATTCGGCTCCGTGGTCTTTGGCGCCTCTATCGGGGACGGGGCGCTGGTCAGGCATCTCGCCGTGGTCGAGGGGGTGGAGGTGGGGGCGGGGAAACGGGTGGAATCGGGCTGCGTCGTCGATACCCAAGCCAAGGCTCAGGGGCTGGAGGACCTCGGCGAGGGGGACCGGGATTTCGCGAACAGGGTGGCGGCCATGAACCTCTATCTCGCGAGGGATTACAGGGAGATGCGCGAGGACTGACGGCTCGTCGTGCCTGCCGTGACCGGAAGAGAACCCGGGCTTTGGCGCTTTGATCAGGACTGATCGGATAACGGCCGGGCTCGCAGGAGGAAGGGAAAGGAAGGGAAAGGCGATGGGGAGCGTTAAGGACCTGGAGATACTGGAGGCGCCCTCCGAGGAGCGGTTGGGAAGGGGCAGGTTCCGTTTCTCGGACCGCTATTCCGTCTTCGACTGGGGGGAGATGCCGGACCATATAGAGGGCAAGGGAGCGGCGCTCTGCCTCATGGGGGCCTTTTTCTTCGAGAGGCTCGAGGAGATGGGTATGGCCACGCATTACCTCGGGGTGGTGGGAGAGGACGGGGTGGCGCGCCGCCTGGACGAGATCGAGAAGCCGGCCGACACCATGGAGGTGCGGCTGGTGCGCGTACTGGAGCCCCGCGCGGCAGGGGATACCTACGATTACTCCGCCTACCGCGGGCTCAAGGGGAACTTCCTCATCCCCTTGGAGGTGATCTACCGCAACTCGCTCCCGGAGGGGTCCAGCGTCTTCAGGCGCCTGGAGGAGGGCAGCCTGCGCCTGGAGGACCTGGGGCTGGAAAGACCTCCCATCCCCGGCGAGAGGCTAGAGCGCCCCGTCCTCGACGTCTCCACCAAGCTGGAGGCGACCGACAGGTACCTGGGGTGGGAGGAGGCAGGAGAGATCTCGGGACTCTCCGGTGAAGAGATGGAGGGGCTCAGGAAAGCCGTCCTGCGCATCGACGACCTCATCTCGCGGGCCGTAGCGCCCCTGGGCCTGGTCAACCAGGACGGCAAGGTGGAGTTCGCCTTCGACGAGGAGCGGAGGCTGATGCTGGTGGACGTCCTGGGCACGCCGGACGAATGCCGTTTCGAGTACGGAGGGATGCCGGTGAGCAAGGAGGTGGCCAGGATATTCTACCGCCGCACGGAGTGGAGCCGGGAGGTGGAGGAGGCGAAGAGGAAAGACCGCCTGAACTGGAAAAACCTGGTCGGCTCCGCGCCGCCGCCCCTCCCCGCCAGGATGAGGGAACTGGTCTCCCTCCTCTACCAGGGCTGCTGCGACGGCATAACCGGCAGGCCGTTCTTCGCGGCGCCGCCGCTGGAAGAGGTCCTCGCGGAGCTTAAGGGGCTGCTCTAGGAGGAAGGCGCGGCCGCCGCTGAGGCGCGCATTCTCTCGTGCACGGACCGCGATGACCTTCGCGCCAGGGTATGTATGTTTATAATGGTAAAGGAAGAGGAGGACGGTCTCGCGGGGGCAAGATGCGGTCGGGAGGTAGGAGCTATGCCGTCGAGGCATGCGGACTGGCTCAAACAGGCGAAAAGGGACCTGGAGCACGCGCGGCACGCGCTGCGTGACGGGGATTACGAGTGGGCATGTTTCGCGGCGCAGCAGGGAGCGGAAAAGGCCGTGAAGGCGCTTTTTCAGAGTCTGGGGGCGGAGGCCTGGGGGCATTCCGTGAGCGCGCTGCTCGCCGGGCTGCCCGCGGAGATGGAAGTCGGCGAGGAGATGTTTGAGAGGGGGAAAGAGCTGGACAAGCACTATATACCCCCGCGTTACCCCAACGCGCATCCCCAGGGAGCCCCCTTCGAGTACTACACGAGATCGGAGGCCGAGAGGGCGATCGAAAATGGAGAGTCGGTCATCTCCTTCTGTGAGGATAAGATATCTTGACCGCGCCGCGGTGGAAGAGGCGCTGAGGGAATATCTCGGCGACCTGGCGGCCAGGCATCCCGAGCTGGAAAGGGCCGTGGTCTTCGGCTCCTTCGCGAGGGGAGACGCGGTGCCGTCAAGCGACGTGGACCTCCTCCTGGTGCTGGACCGTTCGGAGCTCTCCTTCCTCCACCGCATACCCATATACATGCCGTCGCGATTCCCGGTGGGGGTGGATGTCTTTCCCTATACCCGCGGAGAGCTGGAGGACATGCTGGCGGAGGGCAACGGCTTCGTGGCCTCCGCCCTGGAAGAGGGCACGGAGCTCTATCGCCGCCCGCCGTCCGGGGAGGGGCGTTGAAGGAAGGACCGGCGGCGGCATGCGGTGACCCATAGAGCGGCATGACGGGTGGTGCCGGGTTGCGGGGATCGCTGCCATCGTCTTCCGGCAAATGGAGAGCGGGTTCCTCGCGCCTTCAGAGGGTTACCGGTGCCGTGTCCACGGGCTCGCTTGAGGTCAGAGAGCCAGACGCTCCTCGGCCTCGGGGAGGATGAGCTTCCCTTTCGGGACGTACAGGGTCATGACGCTGCGCCCGGGCGCGATCTCGCGTATGCGGCGCGAGAGCTCGTGCTCGCCCAGCGCCAGGCGCGCGCCGCCGGGGCGGAAGCTGCGGCCCAGCCCGCCGGAGATGCCGCGAACCGGCGTGCGCAGGAGCTCGCGGTCCTTCACCGAGAAGATGGTGTAGTCGAAGTAGGTCTTCATGCGGGCGGCGTTCTTCCTCACCTCCAGGGTCAGTATCTCCCTGCCGCCCTCGGAGAGGGTGCAGGACACCCAGCCGCCGTCTTCCCGGAAGTCTATGTCGGCCAGGAACTTGGGGAACCCCCAGATGTCGACACCCGCGTGCAGCCCCACCTCCGAGGTCAGCGGCAACTGCCAGATGAACACCTCGAAGGAGAGCGACGCGGCCATGCGCAGCACCGGGAAGAGAGGGGGGTTGAAGCGGGGACGGTAGCGCACCGGCACCATGATGATGAACTCCCTGTAGGGGCCGATGGTGGTGTCGCGGTAATCCGCCGCCATGAACCCCAGCAAGCCCTTGCCGGGATACATCTCCGCGGGCACCAGCTTGGAGGTGGGCAGGAGCTCCTTGAGCTTGAGGGTGGGGGCGGTGAACACGCCCGCCACCGCGAGGAGGTCGCGGTAGAGTACGGGTACATCGCAGGTGCCGCCGGTTATCTCCACCGTCCGCCGGGTGATCCCCTCGAAAAAGCTGCCCTCCATCGCGCGCCTCCTTCCGACTTTACCGTTCTCGTGCCGCCGGCCTTACCTTATTCATGCCCGCTTTACTTGAGGGTTAAACCATCCGCCGCGGAGGACCGGCGCCGGAGCGCCTGACGCGTCATGCCGCCGGTCCAACGCCCCGCCGGCTGACTCCACCCGGCCGGTTTTCGCCCCGCTTCCGCCCATAACCCATCCTCGGTATTTTGCCGGGGACAGGGCCGATGGATCGCATATAACGCGTTGACCCGGCTTGTGCCCGGCGGCCCTTTCTCAATATTTTACCAGGGAGCCGGTGCGGCGGGCGTGGCGCACCGCTAGGCCGAAGAGCGCCAGGCTCAGGGGGACCAGCGCCGCGGCGATGGCCGCCAGAGCAAGGATCTCGCGCCACAGCGAGGCCAGCCCCACCCCCTTGAGCAGGGCGGAACGGATGCCGTCCAGCGACCAGGTCATGGGCAGGAGTCGGGAGAAGAACTGCATCCAGCCCGGCAGCACGGAGTAGGGAAAGAATACCCCGCCCAGCAGGATGGAGAGGCTGCTCACCGCCCAGTTGATGGGGTCGCCGCGCTTGAAGACGATGATGAAGGCGGCGGAGATGATCCCCAGCGCGGCGTAGGAGGCGACGGTCAGCGCCAGGAGGAGGAGGGCGGCGGGCAGGTTGGCCCCGGCGAAGGAAACGCCGAAGGCCGCACCCAGGAGGAGGTACGCGAGCACGCTGACCGAGGTGAGCAGGAAACGCCACAGCGCGGAGGAGAGGACGATGGTGGAGAGCGATGTGGGGGTGGCCATCATCGCCTCCAGGGTTCCCATCATCTGCTCCTCGCGCACGCTTTCGGCGAAGGAGCCCAGCCCGGCCCGCAGGTACATGGCCATGGCCATCCCCACCAGCGCGAAGGAGAAATAATCGTCGGCGGTGCCGCTTACGTAGGAGGGGTCCACGATCCTCCCCGCGAAGTAGAAGATGGTCACCGAGAAGACCATCCCCGCCAGGGAGAGGAGGAAATTGAAACGGTAGCTGGTCTCGATGAGGAAGTCGCGCTTGAGGAAGGCGAGGGCTTTCCTCATCCCCCCGCCTCCTTTCCCGACCGCTCTCCCCCGTCCGCGCCGCCTCCGGGCTCGGCCTCTTCCCTCCCCACCAGCTCCACGAAGATGTCTCCGAGTCCGGCGCCCCTGCCCGGCAGGTCCTCCCCGCGCCGCAGGAGTTCCTCGAGGGAGCCGAGGAAGAGAAGACGCCCGCGGTGCAGGATGGCCGCCTCGTCGCAGAGCCGCTCCGCCTCCCCCATGTCCTGGGTGGCCAGGAGGACCGTCTTGCCCCGCGCGGCCACCAGCTCCCCGCGGATGAAGTCCTGCAAGGGGTAGGCGGCGTCGGGCGACAGGGAGCGGGTGGGCTCGTCCATGAGCAGGACCCGGGGGTCGTGCAGCAGGGCCCTGGCCACGGCGACCTTCTGGCGCATGCCCGCGGAGTAGTCGGAGAAGGGGACGTCCAGGTACTCGCGCATGTCCAGGATCTCCGTCAGCTCGTCGATGCGGCGGGCGGCGGACGGCGGGTCCATGCCGTGCAGGGCGGCGAAGAACTCCAGGTTGCGGCGGCCGGAGAGGCGCCAGTAGAAGCTGCGCTCCTCGCTCAGGACCATGCCCATGCGCGAGCGCGCGACGCGGCCCTGCCGGAGGGGATCCAGCCCCAGGACACGAACCGAGCCGGAGGTGGGGTAGAGGAGGCCGTAGGCGATCTTGATCAAGGTGGTCTTGCCGGCCCCGTTGGTCCCCAGAAGGCCGAAGACGGATCCAGGTCGCACCCCGAAGCTCACCCCGTCCAGGGCCCGGACCCTCCCCTGCCTCCAGGAGGGCAGAAAAAAGGAACGCGCGCCGCGCGACGGGCGCGGGTAGTCCTTCACCACGTCATCAACGACGAGCGCGAAGCCCTCGCCCACCGCCTTTTCCTCCACCTCGCCGCCTTTCCATGAAGAAGAAGGTCGCCATCACCCATCCCGTTGAACTCGCCCCCCGCCTTTTCCTCCACCACGCCGCCTTTCTCCGGTCCTCCATGCTCCCGGGACCTCGTTATCTATATCTACCACGCAAGCGCCCGATGACCTCCCGCCGGCCGGAAGGCTCCGGGGACGACGTCCGCATTCCGGGGATACGAACCGCCGCTTACGCGGTCGGTCTGGCGTGATCTCCACGTGGCCTCGGCGCGCGGGCGCCCGGCGACCTCCCGCCGGCCGGGAGGCTCAGGGCTCGATGCCCCCGGCCCGACGATACGGGCGACCCTTTCCGCGCTCGATTGGATGAGATACCCGCGTGGTGGCGAGAACGGGTCACCGCATAACCCCGGCTCACCTGCCCGCATGGCCGGATCCGCTTGCGACGGCCGCGCGCCTCGCCCGGTGATGGCGGATGGTCCGGTCCCGCGCCGGGCGCCCGGGCCCAGGGTGGAGGCTGTGTTCAGGCCCGGCGTCCCCGCTCCGCCGCGTGGATCCGCCGGCCGCCGGGCACCGGTAGCCTATCTGAAACGGGTGAGGGAGGCGTAGTCCACCAGGGCGGCCATGGCGCGGGAGGTGGTGTCCACGCCCATCTCCTCCGCGGCGGCGGGCGGATTGAGACCGCCCGCGACCACCATGCCCACGCGGTCCCTCCCCGCGGGCACCTCCATGAGGGGCTGTCCGGGACGGCCAAGCAGCACCATCTCCCCCAGGCGGGCGGACTTCATCGCTTCCAGCACATCGAGGGACGCGCCCAGCGCGGAGGCGGGGATGAGGCGGAAGGAGGCGCAGATGCGGCCCGTGCCCGACCTTGCCGCCGCGTGCACGCTGGTCATCCTGCCCTTGATGAAGATCTCGATGGGATCGAGGGTCGATCCCGCGTAGCTGATGATCTCCGTGAAGCGGCGGGGCTTTCCCCCCGCCAGCTCCAGCAGGCCGCCGAAGCTCGATTCCACCGGGATGCCGTGGCGCAGGAAAACGGCGTTGAGGGTCACGCTGCACACCGTTGATCTGGCCGCCATCCCCGCCGGGACCTCCACCCCGTCCACGCGCTCGCCGGGGCCGGCGCGCAGGACGAGGTCCGAGAGGCAGAAGCCGGCCTTGAAGGCCGGGCGCATGGCCTCCACCGCCTTTTTCTCCTGCGCCAGGGGGAAGAAGGAGAGGTTGACCACCAGCCTGCCGCGCAGCGAGTCCAGGTCGAAATCCGCCCGGCAGGCCAGGTCGTCGATGCGCGCGTTGACGAAACCGACGCGATCCATGGCCAGCGCGCTCCCCAACTCCTGGCGCCCGCGTTCGGTGAGCACTCGCCCGCTCCTCCCCACCAGGCTGGTGAAGCCCCGCCCGTCGAGGTGCAGGAGGTGGTAGCGCACCGTCCTCTCGTTGAGGTCCACCCCCCGCAGGGCGAGCTCGCGGGAGATGGCCCTGGCCCCCAGCGGCTCCCGCGCTTCCTGCAGGACCTCCAGGATGGCCAGGGTCTTCCTTTCCAGGGAAACGTTTTCCGCACCCATACGGCAATAATTCTCCTAATATCTCGTTGACAATATAGCATTATTCGTATTAAATAGGCAATAGGTTACCGTTTACCTATGAAGATGACGTTGAAGGAGAGATGCGCCAGGCTCGCGGGGGAACAGCTATCCGAAACGGATATCTATATGTCCAGTCGCCCTCATGAGCTAGAATAATCCCCGTCCTGTTGATTTGGGAGAGGATAAGGAGACCCCCTTGATCAGGATCGTGCCGCGCGAGGAGTACTGCATCGGGTGCCGCCTGTGCGAGATACACTGCATCGTGCAGCACTCCAGGAGCAAGAACATCATCAAGGCCTTCAAGAGCGAGAAGAGGCCGGTGAAGCGGGTCGAGGTGGAGGAGGAGGGCCACGTCTCCTTCGCCCTGCAGTGCCGGCACTGCGAAGAGGCTCCCTGCGTCACCGCGTGCCTCTCGGGGGCCATGCAGAAAGACCCCCGGACGGGGGCGGTGGTCAACGACCCGGAGCGCTGCGTGGGGTGCTGGACCTGCATCCTGGTTTGCCCCTTCGGCGCCGTGCGCCGTGACGAGGCGGAACACAAGGCGGTGGGGAAGTGCGACCTCTGTCCGGACCTCGAGGTCCCGGCCTGCGTGGCCAACTGCCCCAACGAGGCCCTGCTCATGATGGAGGAATGAACATGGCTGCGACCTGCGATTACGCCATCGTCGGCAATTCGGCCGCGGCCGTCAACGCCTGCGAGGCCATACGCGAGGTGGACCGGGAGGGGTCCATCATGCTCTTCGGCGAGGAGAGATACCGCTGCTATTCGCGCCCCCTAATCTCCTACCTGGTGGCGGGGCAGATAGAGAGCAAGGGGATGTATTACCGCCCTTCCGGATTCTACCGCTCCATGGGGGTGGAGTTCCGCAAGGGAACCAGGGTGGAGGAGGTGGACGCCGCCCGAAAGACCCTGACCACGGACGGGAAAGAGAAGGTTAAATGGCGCCGGCTGCTCCTGGCCACCGGCTTCAAGCCCTTCATCCCTCCCGTCCCCGGGCTGGAGGAGATCGACTACCTGACCTTCGTCTCCTGGGACGACGCCAGGCGCATGCTGGCGAAGACGGCCAGGCCTGCCCGCGTGCTCATCGTGGGCGCGGGGCTCATCGGCATGAAGGCGGCGGAGGCCGCGCGGGCCCGCGGGGCCGCGGTGACGGTGGTGGAGAAGATGGAGCGGGTGCTCCCACAGGCCCTCGACGCCGAGGCCTCGCGCATGGTCTGGGAGAGGTGCCGGGAGGCGGGCATCGACATCGTCACCGGGCAGGGGGTGGCGGAGCTCGAGTCCCGGGGCGGCGGAAAGGGCAGGGCCGTCCTCGAGGACGGAGGGGAGTTGGACTTCGACCTCCTGGTGATGGCCGTAGGGGTGAGGCCGCGCGTGGAGCTCGCCGAGGGGGCGGGACTGGACTGCGCCCGCGGCATCGAGGTGGACGGACACCAGCGCACCGCCCTGGAAGGGGTGTACGCCGCGGGCGATGCCGTCAGCGCGATGGACGTGGTGCTGGGAAGGCCTTCCATCAACGCCCTGTGGCCGGTGGCCGCCCTGCAGGGTAAGTACGCGGGCCTGAACATGGCGGGCAGGGAGGTTCCATACCCGGGGTGCAACTCCATGAACGCGGTGGAGTTCTTCGGCCTGCCCGTGCTCTCCGCGGGCATCGTCAACCCTCCCGAAGACGGCTACGAGGTCATATCGCGCCGTTCCGACGCGGGGGACTACCGCAAGGTGGTCCTGCGGGGAGAGGTGCTGGTGGGCATGCTGGTGGCGGGGAGGATAGAGCGCGCGGGCATCCTGACCGGCCTCATCCAGGAGCGGGCCAACGTGCGCCGGGTCAAGAACTTCCTGCTGGAGGAGGCCTTCGGGCACATACACCTGCCGCGCTCGGTGCGGCGGGAACGCATAACGGAGACGGCGGCCGGGATCATGAAGGCCGGAGCCGCGAGGGACAAGGGGGTATGAGGAGTGCTCAGGGGCGCGCGGACAAGGGACGACAAGGACTTCGCGGGCTGCTCTATATTCGGGATGATGAACATGCGGGGCGAGAAGTTCAACGGGGAGCCCATGCTCACGGCCATCGCCAACATGAAGGAGCGCAGCAACGGCCTGGGCGGCGGCTTCGCGGCCTACGGCATCTATCCCCAGTACGCCGACCTCTACTGTTTCCAGCTCATGTACGACGACCAGGCGGCGCGGGAGGAGACCGAGGGGTACCTCAAGGAGTCCTTCTCCGTGGAGGGGGCGGAGGTCATCCCCACCAGGAGCTGCGAGGGCGTTTCCGACCCCCCGCTGCTGTGGCGCTATTTCCTGCAGCCGCGGGAGGCCGTGACCTGCGAGCTGGAGGACGTGGACGACTTCGTGGTGCGGGCGGTGATGCACATCAATGTGCGCATCGACGGCGCCTTCGTCTTCTCCAGCGGCAAGGACATGGGCGTCTTCAAGGGAGTGGGTTTTCCCGAGGACGTGGGGCGTTTCTTCCGCCTCGACGAGTACGAGGGCTACATCTGGGTGGCACACGGGAGGTTCCCCACCAACACCCAGGCGTGGTGGGGGGGCGCGCACCCCTTCAACATCCTGGACTGGTCGGTGGTGCACAACGGCGAGATATCCTCCTACGGCATAAACATGCGCCACCTGGAGATGTACGGTTATAAATGCACCCTCTTCACCGATACGGAGGTCATCGCCTACGCCGTGGACCTCCTGGTACGCCGGCACGGCCTGTCTATAGAGGACATGTCGAGGGTGCTGGCGGCGCCCCTGTGGTCGGAGATAGACCGCATGCCGCCGCGGGAGAGGGAGGTGCACACGGCGCTGCGCCAGTCATACGGGTCTCTCCTGCTCAACGGGCCCTTCAGCATCATCATCTCCAACCGCGAGCAGATGATCGGGCTCACCGACCGCATCCGCCTGCGGCCGCTGGTGGCGGGGCGCAACGGCGACTTCATGTACATCTCCTCCGAGGAGGCCCCCATGCACCTGGTGGACGATTCCCTGCGGGACACCTGGATACCGCACGGCGGGGAGCCGGTGGTGGCGGAGCTGATCAAGCCCGCCGCCGCGGAGGAGAAGGAGGAGGGCAGGGTCTTGAGTATCAGCGGGGCGGAGCCGGCCTGAGGACCGCCCGGGGAGGAAGGCGTTGAAGAGCTACATCTTACCGCAATATCTGGTGGAGAGGGACGATTACCGCTGCATCCGTTGCGAGGTCTGCGCGCGGCAGTGCGCCTTCGACGTGCACTGGTACGACGAGGAGGAGGACGCGGTCTTCGCCGACGAGAGCAGGTGCGTGGGCTGCCTGCGCTGCGCCACCCTCTGCCCCACCAACGCCCTGGTGGTGCGGCACAACCCCACCCAGATACCCCCCAACGCCAACTGGACCAGGGATGTGCTGCACAACATCTACAAGCAGGCGGAGACGGGAGGCGTCCTGCTCACCGGCATGGGCTGCGACAAGGGCTATCCCATCTACTGGGACCGCATCGTGCTCGACGCCAGCCAGGTCACCAACCCCTCCATCGATCCCCTGCGCGAGCCCATGGAGCTGCGCACCTACCTGGGGGCCAAGCCCGACGTGGTCAAGGTGGGGAAGAAGGGAGGGAAGCCCTCCCTGGAGACGAGACTCACCCCGCAGTTGCGCCTGGAGACCCCCATCATGTTCTCGGCCATCTCCTACGGGGCCATCAGCTACAACGCCTGCGAGTCGCTGGCGCGCGCGGCGGCCGAGATGGGCACCTACTACAACACCGGCGAGGGAGGGCTGCACCGCAACCTCTACAAGTACGGGGACCACACCATCTGCCAGGTGGCCTCGGGTCGCTTCGGGGTGCATGCCGATTACCTGGAGGTGGCCGCGGCCCTGGAGATAAAGATAGGGCAGGGAGCCAAGCCCGGCATCGGGGGGCACCTCCCGGGGGAGAAGGTGAGCGCGGAGATATCGCGCACGCGCATGATCCCCAAGGGCACGGACGCCATCTCGCCCGCGCCTCACCACGACATCTATTCCATCGAGGACCTGGCCCAGCTCATCTACGCCCTGAAGGAGGCCACCCACTGGGAGAAGCCGGTGTCGGTGAAGATCGCCGCCGTGCACAACTCCGCCGCCATCGCCTCGGGCATCGTGCGGGCGGGGGCGGACATCGTAGCCCTGGACGGCATCCGGGGAGGCACGGGGGCGGCGCCCACCATGATCCGCGACAACGTGGGCATCCCCATAGAGCTGGCCCTGGCCGCGGTGGACACCCGCCTGCGCGAGGAGGGCATCCGCAACCGCGCCAGCGTGGTGGTGGCGGGCGGCATCCGCAGCTCGGCCGACGTCATCAAGGCCATCGCCCTGGGGGCGGACGCGGTCTACATCGGCACCGCCGCCCTGGTGGCCATGGGCTGCCACGTGTGCCAGAAATGCTATACCGGCAAGTGCAACTGGGGCATCGCCACCCAGGACCCATACCTCTCCAAGCGCCTCAATCCCGAGGTGGGCGCCCGGCGACTGGTCAACCTGCTCACCGGCTGGTCCCACGAGATCATGGAGATGCTGGGGGGCATGGGCATCAACGCCATCGAGAGCCTGCGCGGGAACCGCCTGCGCCTCCGGGGCGTCGGTCTGACGCAGGAGGAACTGGACATCCTGGGGATAAGGCATGCCGGGGCCTGACCGGCCTGGAGACGCGGGGACGCGAGCGGGACGGAGAGGGTTTGACAGGAGTATAGAATAAAGGAAAAGGGAAAGAAAAACCGAACGGAGAAAAAAACCACAGGGTCTTAAAGGCGCCGCGGACGAAGAGGGTGATGAGTACATGAAGATCGAGGTCGACCACCATGCCGGGCTGCCGGGCGTCTTCACCCGCCAGAACGGCAAGGTGAAGATCAACGCCGGCACGCTCCATTACCGCGAGCTCAACAACATGGTGAAGGGGGCGGCCGCCGAGGGGCTGGAGGAGATAGAGCTGGAGAACGTCTACGGCCAGCGCTATATCGGCTCGGGGATCCGCAGGCCGGTGCGCATCACCATCCACGGCGTGCCGGGGAACGACCTCGGGGCCTTCATGGACGGTCCGCGCATCACCGTTGACCGCAACGCGCAGGACGGAGTGGGCAACACCATGAACAACGGCGTCATCGTGGTGCACGGCCGTGCCGGGGACATCGTGGCCATGGGCATGCGGGGCGGCAAGATCTTCATCCGCGACGGCGTGGGCTACCGCGCCGCCATCCATATGAAGGAATACCGCAAGCACGTGCCCGTGCTGGTGATCGGCGGCGAGACCCAGGACTTCCTGGGGGAGTACATGGCCGGCGGGCTGGTGGTGGTGCTGGGTCTGGGCAAGAAAGGAAAGAAGCTCTCGGCGCGGCATATCGGCACCGGGATGCACGGCGGCCTCATCTTCCTGCGCGGCGAGGTGGCCTTCAACGAGAGCCTGGCAGTCTTCGTGGGCAGCCAGGGCACTCTCAACTTCCTGGCCCGGCTCTACGGGCCGCTCAGCCCCGAGGTGCAGGGCTACCAGGAGGCGCTGGGCCGGCGCCGCCGCTTCCACGTGCTCCTCGAGGAGCTCTGGGACCGCCTGCAGCGACTCTACGCCAGCTCGCTGCCACGGGAAGAGAAG
>FWPV01005987.1_pt1 | contig 23770 bp, 19 predicted proteins | sample 2228371 | NCBI WGS metagenome assembly FWPV01 (sample SAMEA103939776, study PRJEB20133) | metagenome | reverse complement strand
GAGGTCAAGGAGGGCAAGCGCCCCGAGGAGGTGGAGGCGCTGCTTCTCGCCGAGCTCGACAAGTTCGCCAAGGAGCCGGTGGGCGAGCGCGAGCTGCAGAAGGTCAAGAACCAGGAGCTCGCCAACTCCTTTCGGCGGCTGCAGTCCAACTTCTTCCTGCTCCTCCAGCTCCTGATCTACGACGCCAACGGTGACTGGCGGTTCATCAACGAATCACCGGCCAAGCTGCAGGCGGTGACCGCCGCCGACATCCAGCGGGTGGCGGCCGCCACCTTCGTCAAGGACAACCGCACCGTCCTCACCTACCTGCGCAAGGAGGGGACGGCGCCGGAGGACCCGGAGCTCGCCGCCTTGCCGGCCCAGCTCAAGGGCATGGTGAAGCAGCAACTGGCCCAGATCGAGAAAGCGGACGACGCGGGCCAGTTGCAGGGGTTGCTCGCCCAGATGCAGCAGATGGCCTCGCAGGTGCCGCCCCAGGTGAAGCCCGCCATTTCCTACCTCATCAAGAAGGTGGAGGAGCGGCTTGCAGTCCTGGCGGCGCCGGAAGGGGGGAAGTGACCATGACCAACCTGTGCCGAACGACCCTGGCGTGCCTCGTGCTGGTGGCGGCCGCGGCGGCGCATGCCGCCGACATTCCGCCCCGGCCGGAGCAGTTGACGTTCCCGAGCCTCACCTACAACGTGCCTGACGGCCAGGCCATGCGCGTCACCCTCGCCAACGGCGTGCCGGCGTACGTGGCCTCGGACCGTCTCTTGCCCCTCGTCACCGTCCAGGTGTTCTTCCGGGGCGGGCAGTACCTGGAGCCCGCCGGCAAGGAGGGCATCGCCGAGCTCACCGGCACGGTGTGGCGGACCGGCGGGGCGGGAAACCTCGACGCTGCCGCACTCGACGAGGAGCTCGACTTCCTGGCCGCCCAGCTTTCCACCTCCGTGGGCCGGACCCGCGGCGTCGTGACCTTGAACCTGCTGGCCAAGGACCTCGACCGGGGCCTCGAGCTCCTCATGATGGTTCTGCGCTCGCCCCGCTTCGAGCAGGCTCGTCTCGACAAGGCCAAGGAGGACATGCTGGCCGAGATGAAGCGGCGCAACGACGATGCCGCCGACATCGAGCGGCGCGAGTGGACGCGCCTCCTCTACGGCGAGCAGTACTTCCTGAACCGCCTGGCCACCAAGGCGTCGGTGGACGCCATCACGCGCGACGATCTCCTCGCCTTCCACCGGCAACTGGCGCGTCCCGCCAACTTCGTCGTCGCGGTGGCCGGCGATGTCGACCGCAAGGCCATGATCGCCAAGCTCAACGCCACGGTGGGGGCGTGGAAGAGCAAGGAGCCGCCGGTGCCGCCCGTGCCGCAGCCCGACTGGGTGCCGCAACCGGGCGTGTATCTGGTGAACAAGAGCGACGTAAATCAAGGGCGGGTCTCCCTCGGCCACCTGGCGGTCAAGCGTCCCTTTGCCGACGAGTTCCCCATGACCGTGGCCAACGATATTTACGGCGGCGGTGGTTTCACCGCCTGGCTCATGTCCAAGGTGCGCTCCGACGAGGGGTTGACCTACGGCGCCTACTCCCAGTTCGAGATCGGCGAGAGCTACCCCGGCACCTTCCGCGCCTACCTGCAGACCAAGTCCTCGACCTGCGCCCGGGCCATCAAGCTTACCATCGAGCTCCTCGAGAAGCTGCGCCGCGGCGAGATCACCGAGCAGGAGCTGTTCACCAGCACCAACTCCTTCGTCGAGACGTTGCCGCGCACCTTCGAGACCAAGGTGCGGACGGTGGCGCGCTTCGCCCAGGACGAGCTGGACGGAATGCCCCGGGACTACTGGCAGACCTACCGCGACAAGATGCGGGCCGTCACCGTGCCGGCCGTGACGGCAGCGGCGCACAAGTACCTGAAGCCGGACAAGCTGGTCATCCTCGTGGTCGGCAACCTGGAGGAGATCTTGAAGGGTCACCCCGATTTCCCCGACGTCAAGTTGGAGAACTTCGGCACGCTGCACCGGCTGCCCCTGCGCGATCCGTTGACGCTCTCGCCCCTCGCCGACTGACGCTGCACCCGACCCAGAATCGACGCCCGGGGCCCCGCGCTCCGGGTGTCGTGTCGTGGTGGGCGCCGCCCCTCGCCTGGGCGGCCGACCTGCACACGCGCCGAGCCCCTTCCCTTCGCTCAGGGTGACAGGGGTGGCGCTGCGCGCCACAGGATGAGAAGGGTTTGCTACCCTCTTCGCGAGGTGCGGATGGCAGGCTCGGTGACGGTGCACGTGCTCGGCGGGACCAAGAAGGCGAAGGAGGCGTGTCGGCTGGTGGAGGCTTTGTACCTCGCCGGCAAGCGGGTGGTGGTGTTTCTGGCGGATGAGGGGCGGGCGAAGATCCTCGACGACATGCTCTGGACCTTCTCGACGGAGTCCTTCGTTCCGCACCAGCTCTGGGGCGGCGAGGAGTCGGTGGAGGATCCGGTGGTGGTGGTGGCCGAGCGCCTCGCCAACCCCAACGGCGCCTCGACCCTGGTGATAGCGGACCGGCTGGGCGACCTTGTGGGGGCGCGTGACTTTGTCGAGATCCACGACCTGGTGGCGCAGGTGGCGGAGGACGCCGACAAGGCCGCGGCCTGGCGCGCAGCGGGGTTTTCGGTGCGCGAGGTGCGCGGGGTGTCGATCTGAGTGCGGCCGCCGGTCGAAGGGCGGGTCGCTGGCGACGCGCGGCACGGCCGGGCCTTCCCTCGCGACGTGGCGGGTCACGGGGTTGTGCGCTCTGGTTCGCAGGAACGTGCCGTCGCGGGTGCGGCGACCCGATGAGTACGCCGCGTGCTACTCGCCGGTCCCGGTGTGGAGGAGGATCGCCTGCCGTGCGCGGATGAACTTCTCCCGCAAGGAAATGTCCGCGTGGACGATCTCCTCGACGATGGCGCGGGTGACGGAGTCGTGGTGGTACGGCTCGGAGTGAACGGTAGAACCGGTAAACAAGTCGCGTGTCGGGGGGGCCTCGGCGAAGCGCCAGAAACGGGCGTGGCGCCTGGCCTTTTCTGCAGCGATCTCCTCTGCCGTGATCTTGCCCTCGGAGGCGAGGAAGTCGACCACCAGTTCGATCCTTCCCAGAGTACCGGCGAAGGCCTCCTCGAGATTCCGTTCCAGACGAGCCTTGTCTTTCGCCACCTGGGAGTGGGGCACGCAGAGTGCCGCGTGGCCGATCTCCTCGCCCGCGGCATCGAGGCTCGCGCCGAATACCGTACTGATTCGAATTAGCCTCGTGGCAGGGGAGTACACGCCGTTGCTGCCGTACAGTTCTATCAGCAGCTCACCCTCGGGTATGTTCCAGTACTCGCTCGCCTCCCTGCGAAGGTCATCGATCGCCGACCGCGAGTGTCCCTCCAGAACCTTCTCGGCACGGCTCGTCCCGCTGCGATCGACGATGAGGACGATCTCGAGGTCGTAGACGAAGCGCAGCGTGACACCGTCGAGCCGGTCGCCGAGTTCGTGCTGCGCGTAACGGAAGAGGCGGCGGATCTGCCGCATTTCAGGGGTCGGGAACAGCGTGTTCTGGACTGGTTGTGTCTGGGAAACGACGAAAAGGCCGAAACCGGCTGCGAGCAGCAGGAGCGTTTTCCGACGCGTCCATCGTCTCTTCACGAGTCAAGTATGCGCCATGCCTGAGCAGGCACTGCGGCGGCGGGCGACGGTCAGCGGAAGGCGAGGCCGAAGTAGGGCTGAACGAACGTGTTGGGGCTGCGGTTGTGGCGGGCGAGGGCGGCGAGGGCCGCCTGGTACTCGGAAGGGGTGATGGGACGCGCCAGCTCTGGGATGCGGCCCGGCCGGGCGGCGTGGTGGGCGGGGCGGTACTGGCTCATGAGGCTCACCGCCAGGCGGGGCGACAGCTCCTCGGCCAGCCAGCGCAGGCTCGCTTCGACGCCGGCCAGGTCTCTGGGCAGTACCAGGATCCGGACGAGGATGCCGCGCTGGACCGCGCCGTCGCCGTCCTCGATCCAGGTGTCGCCGATCTGCCGGTACATGTCGCGGACGGCGCGCCGGGCCACCGCGGGGTAGTCGGGGACGCGCGAGCAACGGGCACCGGCGCCGGCGTCGGCGTACTTGAGGTCGGGCATGTAGACGTCGACGATCCCGTCGAGGAGGGCGAGGGCCTGGGGGCTGTCGTAGGCGTTGGTGTTGTAGACGATGGGGATCGTGAGACCTCCCGCCACCGCCACCTCGAGGGCCTGGACCAGGGCAGGGAGCTGGTGGGTGGGGGAGACCCAGTTGATGTTGTGGCACCCCTCCCGCTGCAGCTCCAGCATGGCGCCGGCCAGATGCTCGATGGTCGTGGTCCGCCCCATGAAGTCTTTAGGGTGCTGGGAGATGTCGCTGTTCTGGCAGAACAGGCAGCGGAGGTTGCAGTTGGCGAGAAAGATGGTGCCGGAGCCGCGGCGCCCCGAGATGGGCGGTTCCTCGCCGAAGTGAGGCCCCCAGGAGGCCACCACCGGCGCCGCAGGGGTGGCGCAGGTGCCGAGGGTCGTGTGGCGGTCGACGCCGCACTCCCGGGGACAGAGGCGACAGGGAGCGAGCAGCGCCGCCAGCGCTTCACGGCGCCGGCGCAGTTCGCCGGTGGCGGCCAAGGTGAGGTACGAAGGACGCCAGGTCACTGCAACCCCTTCCCGTTCCATTGTAGAGAGCACGAGGCATGGCCGCGTGGTAGAATCCGCTGCCCCGTGGGGGCCGGAGGCAGTGATGCGACCAGCGCGAGTTGTGATGGGCGTCCTCGTTGCCGCGTTGTGCTCGGCAAGCGCGGCGCTCTGCCAGGAGCCGCCCGTCAAGATCGGATTCGTGGACGTGGAGCGAGCGATCCTCAGCATCGACGAGGGTCGGGCGCGGTTCAAGGAGCTCCAGGAATGGGCCAAGCCGCTCCAGGAGGAGCTGGCGGCGCTGTCGCGGGAGATCGCCAACCTCCAGTCGGAAATCGCTGCCAAGCAGGGTGTGGCGAGCGACGCCACCCTCGCCGAGCTCAACCGCAAGCTCGTCGACCGGCAGCGGGTGCTCGAAGACAAGCAGCGGCGCGGCAAGCGCGACTTCGACGAGCGACAGGAGGCCATCCTGCGCGATCTCGGCGGCAAGCTCAACGAAGTGGTGACCCGGTACGCCGACGAGAACCGCTACACGGCCGTGTTCATCCTGAAGGCCAACGATGTCGCGTACCTCGCCACGTCGGCAGAGATCACCGACATCGTCATCAAGCTGTACAACGAGCGCTACCCCTACCAGGCTGGCAAGTAGGTACGCGCCGCGACCGCCGACGCGCGAGCGCGGCGGTTCGCACCGATTCCTGGGAGCAGCGACCGTGGGACGCCGACTGACGCGCAAGCAGATCAAGAAGGACGAGTTCCTCACCTTTGTCGACCGCGCCGTCCGCTGGATGGGCGAGAACTGGCGGCAAGCCGCCATTGGCCTCGGGGGGGCGGCGGCCGTGGCCCTCCTCTGGTGGGGGATCACGGCGGCGCTGGCGGCCCGCTCGCAGGCGGCGGACCGCGCGCTCCAGGCCGCGCTCGCGACCTACCGGGCACCGGTGGGGGCCGCGGCGCCGGCCGATGCCAAGGTGAAGTTCGCGACCGACACGGAGCGACTTTCGGCCGCGGAGGCGCAGCTCAAGAAGGTCGCGTCGCGGTACTGGCTCACCGAGCAGGGAAAGGTGGCCAAGCTGTACCTGGCCCGGATCGCCGCCGACCGCGGCGATCTGGACGGGGCCGGACGGATCCTCGCCGAACTGGTATCGCGCAAGAAGGCAAGCGCGGTGGTGCGCCTCGCCATGCTGGATCTCATCGGCATCCGCCTGGCGCAGGGCTCCGCCTCGCAGCTCGCTCCTGACCTGGAAGCCATGGTGGCCGGCTCCGACCCGCGGCTGCCCCGCGATGTCGCCCTCTTCCAGCTGGCCCGCATTCGCGAGCGGGAGGGGCAACCGGCCGAGGCGGCCAAGTTGTGGCGCAAGCTCGTCGAGGGCTTCCCCGATTCGCCCTACCGCTACGAGGCCCAGCAGCGACTGGCCTCGGTCTCGTAGCAGTGCCCGTCGGCGAGGGCCGTGGGGCGAAGGGCGGCTCGACGGCAGGGGAGGAAGAGCGGTGAATTTCGTCGAGATCATCGCCAGAAAGCGCGACGGCGCCGAGCTGTCAGCCGAGGAGATCGCCACCTTCGTGCGCGGAGCCACGGACGGCTCGCTGGGCGACGAGCAACTGGCGGCGCTCCTCATGGCTTTGTGCATCCGTGGGGCCACCCCCCGCGAACGGCAGGCCCTGGTGGAAGCCATGCGGGATTCGGGGGCCTCGTGGAAGCTCGGCGAGGCGCGGGAAGGGGTGGTCGACAAGCACTCCACGGGCGGCGTCGGCGATTCGGTGTCGCTGCTCTTCGCGCCGCTCCTGGCCGCCTGTGGCGTGCCAGTTGCGATGATGGCGGGGGCAGGGCTCGGCCACACCCAGGGGACCCTGGACAAGCTGGCGGCCATCCCCGGCTTTCTCCCGGCCTACGGGCGGGACGAGGCCCTCGCCCGCCTCGACCGCTGCGGCGCCTGCTTTGCCGCCCAGAGCGACGAGATCGCCCCGGCGGACCGCAAGCTGTACGCCCTGCGGGATGTCACCGCGACCGTCCCGTCCCTCCCCCTCATCGTCGCGTCCATCATGTCCAAGAAGCTGGCCGTCGGTGCCTCCGGTCTCGTCCTCGACGTGAAGGCCGGAACGGGGGCCTTTTGCAAGACCGAGGCGGCCGCCCGCGAGCTGGGCACGGCCCTGGTGGAGGTGGCGGCAACGGCCGGGGTGCCGGTGCGTTCGCTCATCACCGACATGAACGAGCCTCTCGGCCGTGCCCTGGGGACCGCCAACGAGGTGCGCGCGGCCCTCGACGCCCTGGAAGGCCATGGCGATCCTCGCCTGCTCGAGGTGACCATCGAGCTGGCCACCGAGGCGCTCGAACTTGCTGGCATCGGCGAGGCAGAGGCGCGCGCCCGGCTGCACCGGGCCCTCGCAGACGGCACGGCTCGGCGACGGTTCGACGAGATCGTCGCGGCCCACGGCGGCGATCCCGATCCGGGTCGCCTGGCGAGGCCGCAACGGACCCTCGTGGTCACCGCCGCCGCGAGGGGATTCGTGGCCGCAGTGGCGGCCGAGGAGCTGGGGTGGCTTGCCGTGAGCCTGGGGGCCGGGCGGCGGCGGCAGCGTGATACCGTGGACCCGGCAGCCGGCGTCGAGGTGCACGTGCGGGTGGGCGAGGCGGTGCAGGCTGGGCAGCCCCTCGTCACCCTGGCCCTCGGCGAGCGGGGCGGCGAGGTGGAGCTGCTCGTTGCCCGCGCCCAGCGAGCCTTCACCATCGCCGACGCGCCGCCAGCGCCGCGCCCCCTGGTGCTGGCGCGGCTTGCGGGGGCACCGTAGGTTGCTGTACCGGCTGGACGAGGTCTTTCTTTCCTTTGCCGGCCGGCAGGTGCTGCGCGGCGTCTCTCTCCAGCACAACCCCGGCGAGAAGCTAGTCCTGGTCGGCCGCAACGGCAGCGGCAAGACGTCGCTCCTGCGAGTGATCGCTGGCGAGCTCGAGCCCGACCGCGGCGCGGTGACGCGCGGCTCGGGGCTTGCGGTGGCGCGGCTCGAACAGATCCTCACCGCGCCGCCCTCCATGACGGCCCTCGACTACTGCTTGTCGGCGTGGCCCCGCCTGCAAGCCGTCGAGGAGGAGCTGCACGCCCTCCAGACGGGGCCGGATGCGGGCGATGTGGCGACCCTCTCGCGCATCCACACCTTGCAGGAGGAGTACGAGCGCCTCGACGGCTACCGGGCGCGGCCGCGGGCCGAGGCGGCCCTGGCCGGGCTCGGCGTGGCCCGATCGCTGGCGCTCCGCCCCCTGGGTGAGCTGTCGGGGGGCGAACGAACCCGGGTCGCCCTGGCCCGTGCCCTGCTCGCCCCCGCCGAACTGCTGCTCCTCGACGAGCCGACCAACCACCTGGACCTGGTGGGGGCGGCGTACCTGGCGGAAGAGCTGGCTCGCCGCGAGCGAGCGTTGCTCCTGGTGAGTCACGACCGCGAGCTCATCGATCGGCTGGGGTGCGACATTCTGGAGCTCCACGGCGGTCGCCTGGAGCGCTACGGCGGCGGCTACGCCCGCTACCGGCGGCACCGGGAGGAACGCCGCGCCCAGGCCCGCCGGGCCTGGGAGCTCCAGCAGCGCGAGATCGCCCGCCAGGAGGAGTTCATCCGCCGCAACATGGCCGGCCAGAACACCCGCCAGGCGCAGGCGCGCCAGCTCCTCCTTGACCGCATGGAACGGCTCGAACCGCCGGAGCCGGACATGCCGCCGTCGCCCCTGCGCTGGCGGGAGGTCAGCCGCTCGGGGGGGCGGGTCGTCGAGGTGGAGGAGCTGGCGGTGGGGTGGGGGCAGGCACCAGTGCTGCAGCAGGTCAGCTTCCTGCTGCGGCGGGGCGAACGGCTGGCGGTGGTGGGACGCAACGGCGCGGGCAAGAGCACGCTGCTGCGCACCATCGCGGGGGTGTTGCCGGCGCTGGCCGGTGTGGTGCGGTTCGGCAGCGGCGTGGTGCCGGGCTACTACGACCAGGAACAGGCCGATCTCCCCAGCGACGCCACGGTTCTCGAGGTGCTGGCCGAGGCCCGTCCCGACTGGACGCCAGCCGAGGGCCGCGCCTGGGCCGGGCGCTTCGGCTTCCCCGGCGAGGCGGCCGAGGCGGTGTGCGGCTCCCTCTCCGGCGGCGAGCGGTCGCGCCTGGCCCTGGCTCGCCTCATCGCCGGCGAGCCGAACCTGCTCCTTCTCGACGAGCCCACCAATCACCTGGACCTGGCCACCTGCGAAGTCCTCGAGGAGGCCCTCCTCGACTACCCTGGCGCTCTGCTCCTGGTGAGCCACGACCGGCGGCTGGTGGAGCGGGTGGCAACGGACGTGCTGCTCCTCGACGGCGGGCGAGCCACACGGGTGGGGCGGGTCGAAGAAGCGTTCGAACGGCTGGGGATGGCGAGGCGGCCGGCCAGCGAGGCGCCCAGGACGGTGCCGCCCGTGCGGCGCAGCGCCGTGGCCGAGGAGCAGCGGCGGTTGCGGCGGGATGCAAGACGGGCGCGGGTGCGTGCCAGTGAACTGGCCGAGCGCCTTGCCGCGTGCGAGGCGCGGCTCGCCGAGATCGACTCGCTCCTGTGCGACCGTACCGTCTACAGCGACCACGTGCAGGCAGCGGCCCTCGCCCGGGAGGGGGAGGAGCTGCGCGCGGCCCGCGACGAGACCCTCGAGGCCTGGGTGGAGGCGGACGACGACGCGGCGGCCCTCGAGGCGCGGCTCGCCGAGCTCGACGAGGAAGTGGCGGGAGGCAGGAGGGAGTAGCGTAATCTTGCGCGACGTGCCGTCGAGGCACGGGCCGAAACGCAGGGGCTGCCGATCGCTCGGCAGCCCCGTCTGGCTCCTTCGTGTCGGGGCCGTGCCCCACCCGTCTCCTACAGGACCGCTGCCATGGGTCCCATCTCGCCGGCCCGGATGGCCACGGCCTGGGCCGTCACCGAGGGCAGGGCGCGATAGGCGAAGTGGATGGCCGCCTGCACCTTGTTGTGGTAGAAGGCGGCGTCTCCGTGGTCAGCGAGGAGGGCCTGATAGGCCTCGGTGTTGGTGGCGTCGATCCCCTTGTCGGCGAGGATGGCCTGGAGCTTCTCGCGGGCGACCGTGGCCTGCTCGAGGAGGAAGTGGGCGCCCAGCACCGTGCCCACCATGTCGAGGAGGGGTACGGCGTTGAGCATCACCACCATGGCGGCGTCGGGGCGCTTGGTGAGGCCCTTGGAGATGTCCTCGATCTGCTTCAGGGCCGCCCCCAGCATCCACGCCGGCTCCATGAGCTCCTTGTCGTCCTTGAGCTTCTTGAAGGTCCCCTCGGCGCGGCCCAAGAGGTCGCGGATCGGCTTGCCGCCTTTCATGGGCAGCTTGCGGGCGACGAAGTCGAGGGCCTGGATGCCGTTGGTTCCTTCGTAGATGGACGCGATCTTGGCGTCCCGCATGGACTGGGAAACCGGGTACTCCTCGGTGTAGCCGTAGCCGCCGTACACCTGCAGGCACCACTCGGTGACGCGGAAGCCCCAGTCGGACGCCCACGCCTTGCAGATGGGGGTGAGGACCTCGACGTAGCTCTGGTAGCGCTCCTTGTCCTCGCCCTCGCTGGTCTCCACCAGGTCGATGTAGTAGGAGGTCTGCATGAGGAGGGCGCGCATGGCCTGGACATAGGCCTGGGAGGTGAAGAGCAGACGGCGCACGTCGGGGTGCTCGATGATCGGTACCTGCGGCGCCTCGTGGTCCTTCAGCTTGGAGTAGTGGCGCCCCTGGAGGCGGGTCTTGGCGTACGCCACCGCCGCCTGGTGGGCGGCCGAGGCGATGGCCTCCCCCTGCAACCCCACCTCGATGCGGGCGGCGTTCATCATGTTGAACATGAGCTTCATGCCTTCGAGCTCGTTGCCGAGCAGGAACCCCTCGCAGGCGTCGTTGCCGCCGAACACCAGGGAGCAGGTGGGGGAGCCGTGGATCCCCATCTTGTGCTCGATGTTGGAGCACACCACGTCGTTGGGCTGGCCGAGGGAGCCGTCGGGGTTGACGCGGATCTTGGGGATGATGAACAGGGAGAGGCCGCCGGTTCCGGGAGGGGCCTCGGGGGTGCGGGCCAGCACCAGGTGGACGATGTTCTCGGTGAGGTCCTGCTCGCCGGAGGTGATGAAGATCTTCTCGCCGGAGATGAGATAGCGACCGTTGGGCTGCTTGACGGCCCGGCACTTGGAGGCGCCCACGTCGGAGCCGGCCTGCGGCTCGGTGAGGCACATGGTGCCCGCCCACTGACCGCTGTACATGCGCTCGCAGAAGAGCTGCCGCATCTCGTCCGTGCCGAACTTCTCGATCATGTAGGCGGCGCCGCGGGTGAGGAGCACGGTGAGGAACAGCGACATGTTGGAGCCGAAGAACAGCTCGTTGATGGCGGTGCCCACCGTGTGGGGCAGCCCCATGCCACCGTACTCGGGGTTGTTGATGCAGCCGATCCACCCGCCCTCGCAGATCTTCTGGTAGACGGGGTGGAACGAGGGCGGGACGAAGACCTTGCCGTTCTCGAAGCGGGCGCCGACCCGGTCGCCGTCCCGGTTGGCCGGATCGAGCTGCTCCTTGGCCAGCTTGTAGGCCTCGTCGAGCACCATCTCCACGTCGCCCACCGCCCACTGGGCGAACCGCTGGTGTTCGAAGAGCTTCCCTGTCGGGAGCCACTCGAACAGTTGGAACTTCAGGTCCCTCATGTCTGCCTGGTACGCCACGTTTCCCTCCTTCCCCGCAGTCGCGGCGCGCCAATAAATGAGCGCTCATTCATTTTGGACGGGTGCGGCGGCAAATGCAAGGGACCGCCCGGTACCCTGCGCGACACGAAGGACCTCGGCGCCCCCTCTCACGCCGAGGCGCCGAGCGCCCACCCCTCTCACCCTGAAAAGTCCTGTCACCCTGAGGCGCGAAGCGCCGAAGGGTCTCGACGCACGGGCAGGTCGTCCGCCCGCGCATCGCGGGCCTGGGACGCAACGGGCCCGCGGCCTGCGCGTTCGTCGAAAACCTCGTATGCGACGAGATGCTTCGGCGGCTGCGCGGCCTCAGCATGACAGGAGTACCCCCTGTCACCCTGAGGCGCGGAGCGCCGAAGGGTCCCGGGGCATCTGCCGGCCCTGCGGCCGCCGAGGGTGACGTACACTTGCCCCCATGGTTTTCCGAGATGCCGCCTCCGAAAAGGGGGCACGGCGCGTCAAGGTGCTCGCGACCCTGGGCCCTTCTTCGGCGACGGAGGAGGGAGTGCGCGAGCTGGTGGCCGCGGGTGCCGACGGCTTTCGCCTCAACACGGCGCACCTCGTGGCCGAAGAGGTGGCGCCGCTCGTCCGCCTGGTGCGGGACGCGGAGGAGGCGAGCGGCCGCCCCCTGGGCCTGATGGTGGATCTCGCCGGGCCCAAGCTGCGGGTGGCCCGCAGCCAGCGGCCGGTGAGGCTCGAGGAGGGCACCACCGTCGTCGTCGGGGGTGCGGGCAGCAGTGCCCACCTCGTCGTCGACGGGGTAGACCTCGCTGCCGAGTGCCCGGTGGATTCGCGCATCCTCCTTCACGACGGCAAGGTGGTCCTGGTGGTCCGGCAGCGGGGGGTGGGGGTGGTGGTGGCCGAGGTGGTGCGGGGCGGCGAGGTGGGGCCCGGGATGGGTGTGAACCTTCCCGATGGCGAGACCTCCCTCCCGAGCCTCACCGAGCGCGACCTGGCCTGCCTCGCCGCCGCGGTGGCGGCCGACGTCGAGGTGGTGGCCCTTTCCTTCGTGCGGCGGGCCGCGGAGGTCGAGACGCTGCGGGGGCGCCTCGCCGCCGCCGGCTGCCGGGCCCGGATCGTCGCCAAGCTGGAGAAACGCCAGGCCGTGACGTCGCCGGCCCTGGAGGCCATCGTGGCCGCTGCGGATGCCGTGCTGGTGGCGCGGGGGGATCTCGGTGCCGAGACGGCTCCCGAAGAGGTGCCGGTGCTGCAGAAGAGCATCCTTCGCCTGGCGCGGTCGTGCGGCGTGCCCACCATCGTCGCGACGGAGCTCGTGGAGAGCATGCGGGAGGCGACGCGGCCGACGCGGGCCGAAGCGGCAGACGTCGCCAACGCCGTGTACGACGGCGCCGACGCCCTGCTGCTCACCGCCGAGACCGCCATCGGCAAGCACCCGGCCCTGGCGCTGGCGAGTGCCGCACGCATCGCGTGGGAGGCCGAGCAGTACCCCGCGTTCAGCGCTCCCTCCTTGGCCGTCGGCACGGCCGCCGATGGCGTGGACGCGGTGGCCGACGCCACGGCGGCCGGCGCCGTGCAGATGGCCGAGCGGCTTGGAGCGTCCGCCATCGTCTGCTTCACCACGAGCGGCCGTACAGCACGGCTGGTGGCGCACCAGCGGCCGAACCGGCCCATCCTCGCCCTCACGCCCCACCTGGCGGTGGCGCGGGCGCTCACCATGGTGTGGGGGGTGCACGCCTTTCCCTGTGCCGAGCACCCCCTCGAACACGAGGCGGTGGTGGCCCTGGCGAGGCGCGAGGCGGCGCGCCACGGCCTGCTCGGCGACGAGCGTCCCCTCATCGTCACCCACGGTGCGCCGGGCGGCGTGGGAGCACCCACCAATCTGGTGCGGGTGTACGTGCCGTCGGAGGGCGAGGGGTGAGGGGGCGGAGTCGGCGGGGGCCGCCGCCGGCGCGGGTGCACGGGGAGGTCGCCGGCCAGCCGGAGGGACTCTTTGCTGCTGTCTACCGCCTGGTACGCCGCATTCCGCCGGGACGGGTCATGACCTACGGGCAGATCTCGGTGCTGCTCGGCTCGCGCCTGTCGCCCGTGGCCGTGGGATGGGCCCTCCACGGCTGCCCCGAGGACGTACCCTGGCACCGGGTGGTCAACGCCAGCGGCGGCTTCTCCACCGATCGCCTGCACGAGCTGCCCGTGGGCCTCCAGCGGGCGCTCCTGTCGGCCGAGGGGGTCGAGGTGCGCCTCGACGGGACCGTCGACCTGGCCCGCTACCGGTGGTGGCCGGAGGGCGGGGACGGCTTTTGTGGCGAGCCCGTTCTGGTGTAGGGTAACGGACGATGTGCGGCATCGTGGGAGTCATCGCGGCGGACGGAAAACCCGTGGTCAAGGAACTGGCGAACGGCGCCCACTTCCTGCAGCACCGGGGGCAGGCGTACGCGGGCATGTTCGTCCTCGACCCGGCGCGACGGACCTTCACCCTGGAGAAGGGGGAGGGACTGGCCGACGACATCTTCAAGCGACTTGCCGGCGTCGATGGGGATGTGGGGATCGCCCAGACCCGCTACAAGACCATCGGCCGCGGCGGGCGGGAAAACGCCCAGCCGTTTTTCGACGCCATCTCCGGGGTGGCCCTCGCCCACAACGGGCACATCACCAACACCGGCCAGATCGCCGCCGAGCTGGGTGCACGGGGCCAGACGCTGGCCTCCGACTGTGACGCCGAGCCGCTGCTGCGCACCCTCGCCCTCTGGAAGGACCACCTCTCGGCGGCGAATCCCGGCGAGAGCCAGCGGGAGATCATGTTTCGCGCTGCGGCCGAAGTGATGCAGCGGGTCACCGGTGCCTACTCGGCGGTAGCGGCGACGCCTTCGGGGTTGTTCGCCTTCCGCGACCCCCACGGCTTCCGCCCCCTGGTACGGGGGCGAAAGGGGAAGCAGGCGGTGATGATCGCGTCGGAGAGCATCGCCCTCGAGCAGAACGGTTACCAGGTGGAGGAAGAGGTGCCTCCGGGCACGGCGCTGTTCGTGGACCGCTCCTTGGCCGTCGAGGCGCGGGTGCTCGCGGCAGGAGAGGCGCTGCCCTGCGCCTTCGAGCTCGTCTACTTCGCCGACGTGGATTCGGTGATGTGGGGGGAACACGTGCGCAGCGTCCGCTGGCGGGCAGGGAAGGTGCTGGCCGAGCACCTTCTGGAGGTGGCGCCGGAGGTGGTTCGCGAGGTGGAGCTGGTGGTACCCATCCCCCACAGTCCCATCCCGGGTGCCGAGGCCTTCGCGGCGACCCTCGAGAAGCGGCTGGACGGAAGCTCGGTGCAGTACGGGACGCCGGTGTCCAAGTACCGCTACGGCGGCCGCATCTTCATGGAGGAGACCCAGGAGGAGCGGGAAGCGGCGGCGATGCTCGATCTTCGCCTGGATGCGAGAGCCTTGCACGGCAAAGCCGTGTTCATCGTCGACGACTCCATCGTGCGCGGCACCAACGCCAAGCGCGTCGTCGCCGCCATGCGGCAGGCCGGCGCCCGGCTGGTTTTCCTCGGCACGCTCTGGCCCATGGTCATCGACTCGTGTTTCCAGGGGATCAACACGCCGACCCAGACGGAGTTGATCGGTGCCCGCTACGCCGGCAGTGCCGACGCGGTACGGGACGCGCTGGGGGTCGACGGCCTCTTCTACATGCCGGAGGAGCTCTTCCGCCGGCGGGTGCTCAAGGAGCGGAGCGCCTGCATGGCCTGCGTGACCGGGCGCCGGGCCGTGCGCTTTGCCCATCCGGGCCCCGTCCTGCCGCCGATGTGAGGGGTCGGGGACGCCGAAGACGGAGGTCGTGCATGAATCGCCTACGTGTCGTGGCACTCTGCGCCGCCTGGGCCGCGTCGCCGGCGCTGGCCGGCCTCGAGGAGGAGCTTGCCTTCTCGCTGGCCCTTGCGCGCGCGGCCGGGGGCTGTTTCGTCGCTGTCCCACCCGTACCCTAGCGGGCGTGGCCGGCGGTCAGGCGCACCTCGCGCCAGCGGTCGTGGTACCAGAGGTACTGGTCGGGGAAGCGGCGGATGGCCGCCTCGTAGATGGCCATGATCCGGGCGGTCAGGGCCACCGGTTCGCGTTCTTCGGCGGCGAGTTCGGACGGTACGAGGGGCGCCTGGATCTCCGCCAGGTACGAGCCGGGCCCTTGCCAGAAGCAGAAGGTAGGCACAATGGGGGCACCGGTGGCCACCGCGAGCTTGGCCAGGCTCGCGTGGGTCCACGCCGGTTGCCCGAAGAAGGGCACCCGCACCCCCTCCTCGGGCAAGGCCCGCTGGTCGATGAGGATGCCGACGGCGCCGCCGGCGCCGAGGGTCTGGAGCACCGGGCGGCGCACCCGATCCTTGCCGATGACGGTGTTGCCGAAGGCCGTGCGGAGGCTCACGAGCTCCCGTTCCAAAAATGGATTGTCCAGGGGGCGGTGAATGATGGCGAGACCGCCGGGGAGGCGCGGCGCGAGGATGGGGGGCAGGACTTCCCACAAGCCCAGGTGGGCCGAGAGGATGAAGATGCCGCGGCCGTGGGCGAGGGCCGCAGCGAGGTTGTCCTCGCCGGTGATGGTCACTTCCCGCTCCATGGCGTCCCGGGAAAGCCCCTGGATGCGAAGCGTATCCAAGGCGGCCCGGCCAAAGTGTCGCGCCACCCGCCCGGACAGGTCGCGGCGCTCCCCGGACGAGAGCTCCGGAAAGGCGAGTTCGAGGTTGAATCGGAGGATCTGCCGACGTCGCCGGCTCGTGGCCAGGTAGAGGGCGCCGAGCGTGCCGCCCAAAGCCGCGGTGCCCCGTGGACCGGCGCTGCGGACGACGGTGCGGGCGAGGAGGTAGGCGCCGTACTCGGCGGCGTTGCGGAGGGCGGTTCGCTTCTGGCCTGCCATGTCGGTGTCACTCGGCGGGGCACGCGCTCCCTGGGCGACGCGCCGAAGCCCTAGACATCGTGCTCGGCGAGGATGCGCCGCTCGAGGGCGATGTTGTCCCGGTGACCGGTGAAGCGCGCCGTGACCTTGCCGCGGACCGGGAAGCCCATGAGGTAGAAGTCGCCGACGATGTCGAGGATCTTGTGGCGGACGAACTCGTCCGGAAAGCGCAAGGTGGTGTTGACCACTCCGTCCTCCCCGACCAGGATGCAGTTGTCCAGGCGGCCGCCGGTGCCGAGCCCGAGTTCCGCCATCATGGCGAGGTCGCGCATGAAACCAAAGGTTCTGGCGGGGGCGATCTCGTCGCGGTACGCCTGAGCGCTATCGAGGGTGAAGGTGTACGTCTGGTGGCCGATGGGCGGAGGGTAGTCAAGTTCGTAGGACACGGAGAACACCTCGGCCGGTTCGATGGCCAGGAGCTTGCCGCCGGGCCCCGTCACCTCGTAGCGCCGGTCGATGACGATCTCCTGGCGCGAGGCGTCCTGCTCCTCCAGGCCGACGGCTTCCAGGTGGCGGCAAAACTCGGCGGCCGAACCGTCGAGCACCGGGATCTCGCCGTGCACCTTGACCAGCAGGTTGGTGATGCCGTAGGCGTGCAGGGCGGAGAGCAGGTGCTCCACGGTGCGGATGCTCTCCCCGCCGTGGGAGAGGGTGGTGGCGTACTCGGTGTCCGCCACCCGTTGGAGGTGTGCCTCCACCTGGGTGCCGCCGGGAAGGGTGAGGAAGTGAACGCCGCTGTTGGGGGGGAGGGGCTGCAGCACCATCCCCGTCCGACTCCCCGAGTGCAGCCCCAGCCCGTAGATCACCGTGGGGGTACGCACGGTGCGCTGGCGAATCGGGGATTCCTGGACGAGGGCAAAGCGGGGCGGGGGTACGAAGTGGCGCGGTGCCTCCCCCCCTTCGACCCCCAGTTCGAGGACCGAGGAGTACAGCGGCCGCGGGGCGCCAGCCTCGGCGAGGACGGCCCGGAGCGATTCCACGGTGCGGTCGTAGGAAAGGGGCTTCTCCAGGTAGTCGGCGGCGCCCAGCTTGATGGCCTTCACCGCCGTGGGGGTGGTGCCGTGACCGGAGATCATGATGACCCGCGCCTCGGGGTCCATGGCTCGCAACGCCTGCAGCGTCTCGAGGCCGTCCCTGTCGGGGAGCCAGATGTCCAGAAACACGGCGGCGGGGCGTTCGCGCTGGTACAGGCGCAGCGCCTCCTCGCCGCTCCCCGTGGCCATGGTTCGGTACCCCTCGTCCTCGAGGATGCGGGCGAGGGTGTCGAGGATCCCTGGTTCGTCGTCGACGATGAGCACGAGCGGCTTCATGGAGCGAGTGTGCCCGTCCCCGCCACGGCGGTCAAGCCGTCCGCGCCGATGGCCTGGAGCCGACCAGGTACCGCTGGCCCGCGGGGGCGGGTAGGGCCGCGGCCGGCATGGTCGAGAAGCGTTGCTGGCGCGCGGCCATGCGCTGGAAGCAGGCATCGCCTGGCCGCCGCCTTCCCCGTTCCTGAGTTGCAGCCCATCGAGCTGGGAGGCAGGCAGGCGCCCGTCCCGTTGGAACTGGGGCGAGCGGTCCAGGGGGTGCGTGGTGAGGCAACGCGCCCTCTCGTCCCTTCCCCGCACACCGCCACCCTGTCGCCCTGAACGGTCCTGTCACCGTGAGGCGCACCGTCCCCAACCTGTCACCCTGAGGCGCGCAGCGCCGAAGGGCCTCGGCGCGCGTGCAGCCTCGCTGCCCGCGCAGCGCCGCCGCGCTGTTCGAAAGGATTTCGAGTGAGGCAGCGCGGAGGGTTGACAAGAGAGAGAGAGAGAGAGGATTAGAATTCCCCCAAACTATGCGGTAGGGAGGGATCCATCATGCGTCCAAAGGTACGACATGGCGTGTGGGTCGTGGCCGTGGTCCTGGTGTTGGTGGCCGCCCTCGGGGCACCGACGCCGCGTGTGTTCGGGGCGTGGGACTGCGAGCGGGTGGTGGCCGGGGAGATCTCGTGTGCGTTCTGCTTCTACCCCTTCGTCCTCGACGGCCAGGTCTGCAAGCTTCTGGAAGGGTGGTGCAGCGATGGGTGGCATCGCCGCGGCTGGTACTGCTGGTAAGGGCCGCTGGACGGTCGCTGCATCCCTCCTGCTGGCGCTGGGACTCTGGGGTGGGGCGGCGGCGAAGGAGCCGCCCTCTCTGGCCGAGGTGGAGCTTTCCGATGTGCTCGTGGCGGCCAACAGCGAGGGGGAGGTGGTCACCTACCAGCGGGCGGAGCGCCTCGTCACGCTGTGGTCTCCCCAGGGGAGGGTGCGTCTGGAAAGTTCCCTGGACGACGAGCGGGAGCGGGGCGAGGCGTACCTCGTGGCGCTGCGAGGTCATCGGGCCTTGCTGGCCTTCTTCGAGCCGCTGCCGGGGGAGGAGAAACAGCAACTGCGCCGAACGGTGGTGGTGGACCTCGAGTCGAGGAAGGTGGCGGCGGTGTTCGCACTCCCCGGGCTGGTCCTCAGCGCGGCGGGAGCTGACGGCGGCTGGCTGGTGCTGCGGCGCATGCTCGGCGCCGAGCCCAGCGCGAGGCCACGGTCCTTTGCGGAGGCCGGGTTGGCCCTGGAGTGGATCAGCGACGACGGGGGTGAGCGAAAATCCCTCGAGCTCCCCCCGGGGGTGGCCGAGGGCGTGCGTGAGGCATCTCTGAGTTCGGCTGCCGCGTTCAGCGGGCGACCGGTGGGCGTGGGCCGGCACTCCTGGTTCGTGCCGACGGCGCACTACGAGCTGTGGCGTCTCAAGCGCGGCACGAGACCGGCGCGGCTGGTCGAGCCCCTCCCATGCCTGGCGGCCGCGGGGCGGATGCTAGGACCGGAGGAGACGCGCAGGCGGTGGGAGCAGATCATGGCGCGGGCCGATGCAGCGACCCGAAAGAGGTTCGAGGCCATGGCCGCCGCCGAGGCCGGGGAGGGGAAGGTTCAGTACGCCCCGAGCTTTGTCGGTGCCGTGACCGCCGTGGCGCCTTTCGGGACGAGGCTCGCGGTGGCCGTGCGGGACGGCTCGCGCAGCGACGGGGGGTGTCGGCTCGATGTGTGGGACCTGGACCTGGAAGGGGTGGTGGCCGTCGCGCAGCTTCCCGAGGGCGTGTGCCCCTCCTTCCTGGCCCTGCACGAGGACGGGGTCTGGGCGTGGCAGGGATCGCACCTCGCGAGGTACTCTTTCGAGCTCTCCGCCCTGCCGTTACCAGAGCCCTGCCTGGCTGCCGGGAGAGCTGCGGCCACCGACGCGAGGGGCGTTCAGGGTCGGCGCCACGGCTCCGAAGCCCCGGCAGCCGTCGCGTTGACGCGCGGCGCCTGGCTCGCCCCGAAGCCTGGGGGCCGCACGATGGTTGGCAGGGACCGGGGTGGGCGCACGGGGCGGCCCGGCACCGCTTTGCGCTGCAAGAGTCCCGTGACGCGAGCGCCCGCGCAGCACTCGTTGGAAGGTCCGGGCCGCGCGGGCTGCGGGGAGGACCGTAGCGTACGCCGTCCGGCTCCGCGCGCCGCTCGCCGCCGTATCTCGCCCTCGGTTCGGTCGTTCATGCCATGTTGCATGCAGGAGCAAGGCGAAGCTGGTATCCATTCTGTGCTGTCCAAAGGGAGGAACGGACCATGATCGTCGAGCATCGTCACGAGATATCGCAAGGCGTACCTGTCGGCCGCTCCGTGTTGTGCCGCCACTGGGCGGTGATTGCCCTCGTCGTCCTGGGGTTTAGCGTTTCGGCACGTGAGGTTCGGGCGGAATGGTGTCTGAAATGCGCGGAGACAGGAGCGAGCGAGGGTTCGTGTACCGACATGCCGAGCACGTGCACCGTCTCCCTCGAGCCCGGCTGGGTCCGATGCACCCCCAAGGGTACGGCGGTCATCATCAATCAGGAGAACGGCGCAAGCCCCAGATGCAGGTGGGAGAACGTGGGCTGTGATCTTTCCGGCGATTGTCCCGCGGCGGACGGTGGCGGCCGTCCGGACAAGATTGGGGACCGTATCGTCAACTGGGACGGCGGCTGGAGCTGGTTCTGCCCGGCGGCGCGACCCCTTTGGGAGTGTCGAGGATGAAACAGTTCGTGGCTCTTGGGTTGGCGGGGATCCTGTGGGGGGCCGGAGCGACCGAGTACGGGGCGCTAGAGGTGAAACTCGAGGGGCAGGGCCAGGCGCCGCTCCACGGGGAGGGGTATGTGGCAGTGTACCGGCCCGAGGACAGCCCGGAAAAACCCTTCCTGGAACGCCTGCTCAGCGCGCCGGACCACCGGCTGAGGTGGGAGCTCCCCCCTGGAGAGTACGGGGTCGTGTGTTCGGGGTGGGGTTTTGTGGGCAAGGGGCCGGTGCCGGTGGTGGTGCGAGCGGGGGAGGTAGTGGAGTGGGTGTGTGAATTGCAGCCCTTGGCCACGGTGCGAGGGCGGGTGGTGGACGAGGAAGGTCGCGCCCCCATCGTTGGGGCGCAGGTGGCCCTGTCCTCGGTGGTTGGGGAGGGAGAGGTACAGGGCAGTCCCTTGCTGCGGCAGCACGTGAGGGCCAAGCACGCGACCGAAACCGACAAGACTGGACAGTTTGCCATCGGACTCCGGGCGGAGACCCAAAGCTACCTGGTGGTGACAGCCGCAGCCTGTGCGCCGCAGCTTCTGCCGGTGAGGGCGGGGAAGGAAGGGGTGGACCTGGGGGAGATTCGGTTGTTCCGGGGTGGGGAGGTGGTGCTCGAGATCGTCGGCCCCAACGTGTGGGGGGAGCACGAGCCGTGGTTGGTGCTCTACCCCCAGCGCGAGGCAGAAAGCCTCACCGTCGACGAGGAGCGAGCGTGGGGGGAGTTGAGGAAGCAAAGGCTGAAGCTGCTGCGCCGGAGGGTCTCGCCGTCCGGGGTGAGCGTCCTCGCCAACGTACCGCCAGGGAGCTACCTCCCCGTGCTGCAGCCGCGAGAGGATGTGGTGTTTCAGTCAGGTCAGGCGCCCATATTCATTTTACCCGCGATCACCGTGCTTCCCGGAGCGCGAGCCACGCTTGCCTTTCGCACCGGTTTGACCCGCGTCGTGGGAACGGTGTGCCCCTTGCCTGACGATGCCCAGGGCGAACTCGTTGTCGCTGCCAACATCGGTGGCTTCAAAGTGCCCCTGAAAGGCAACGAACGAGAGGCGCACTTCGAGCTGCACGTACCCGGCCCCGCCAACTACGAGGTGAGTCTCCGCCTCGAAGATGGCACGCCGTTTGGCCGCCGCCGCCGCCAGCCCTTGGGTTGGCTTTCGGTGGGGGAAGGGCTGGCAGAGCGGGATGTCACCTGGAAGGTGTCTCCGTTAGTCCTGCGGGGCCGGGTCGTTGGGCCCCAAGGGCACGGTGTGTTTGCTGCCCAGGTGGTGGTGACCGAGCGCCGGGGGGAGTGCCGCGGCATCGTCCCAGGGAGCTACGAGTGCAATGTAGAGACCGACGCAGAAGGTCGCTTCACGTGTCCAGCGGTGCCCCCGAGACCGCTGGTGCTCCTGGTCTCGCACCGCACCGGCTTTGCCTATCTCCAAGACGTGCGTGCGACGGAGGGCGGTGAGCTTGCCGTCTCGCTGAGGCCGGGGATGCCCCTGGAAGGGCAGGTGGGGGGCGGCGCGGGAAGGCGCTACGCCGACGTGACGGTGCGGTATTACCCAGAAGGTTTCCGCTTGCCGCTCACGACCATGAACGAGAACGACGGCGTGTTCCGCTTTGCGGCGGTCCCCCAGACCGGCGGCGTCCTGACGTGCTCCTTCTCTCCCAACGACCGAACCGTGGGTGCCGGAGACACGGTGGTGGAGGTCGAGAAGGGCACGGGGTTCGTGGCCGTAGACCCTGCACAGGAGGCTGGCGTGGTCGTACGCTGGAGCGGCGATGCAAGGAGCAAGGGATTGGCCCTCATCGCCTTGGAACCTCGAGGGTTGCCCCTCTGGGGCTCACCTTTTCTCCAGGAGGTGGCGCCGCTGGACTTGTTTCCCGGCCAGGAGAAGGTTTCTTTCCCGGGCATTGGCGCAGGCCGCTTCCGGGCTGTGGCCCTGGATCGGGAGTGTCGGCCCTTGGCCCGTTCCCGACCCGTGCGGGTGGGCGAGGGCGAATACGCCGTGGTTCACCTGGACTTCTGAAGTCGTTTCGAGGCGCAGGCAGTGAGCCCGCGACCACCCGCGTGGCGTGTGGCCTCGCGAGATCGGAAAGAGCCACGACGGACGCCCAGCACGCACCGCGCCCACCCCTGTCACCCTGAGGCGCGCAGCGCCGAAGGGTCTCGGCGCATTCGCCGGCTCGTCGCGTGTGCAGCGCCGCCGCCCCCCGGTTGCCGCAATGTCTCGTGAGAAGACAATTATCAGTCCTCGCGCCGGTAGCCGCGTCGACTGTTCGCTCCTGTAACACCATGACAGGACTTGACATCCGCTGGTGGATTCGTACTCTTACGGACAGGAGGTGAGGAGGCATCGCGTGCTGGACGAAGCAACCGACCGCAGGGCCCGACGTTGTCGCTCCCGCCTCGTGCAGCGAAATCCCTCCGTTAGCGCGGAGCCGCGCCGCGGGGTGGCCGGCAGCTCTTGCCGCTCCCCCCGGTCCTGCCCGGCCGCAGGCCGCCACGTTGCCGCGGGAGGCCAGACAGGAGTGTCTGGCCTCCGCAAGCGCGGGGAGGACAGTCACTCTTGCCTGTCGGGGCGGGGGCACGTCTCGCGTCTCGCCTTTTGCGTCTCGCCTTTCTCACCTTCTTACCTTCTCACCTCAAGGAGTCAGCCATGAGTGGACGAGTCAAGATCTCCCGCGTTGTCCTCCTCACCGTGGCGGCGGCGCTCGGGTTCGCCGCCAGCGCCGGGGCCGCCGACCCCATCGTGTCGAACGTGCGGGCGCAGCAGCTCGCGGACAGGACCGTGGAGGTGCTGTACGACCTCAGCGGGGCGCCGGCGGGGGGCGCCACGGTGAGCGTGGCGTTCTCGCAGGACAGCGGGGCCACGTACACGATCACGCCGGCGCCGGGGACGCTGTCGGGGCACGTGGGGGCCGGGATTACCAACGGCACCAACCGGCGCATCATCTGGAACGCCGCGGCCACCATGCCCGCGGAGTTCTACAAGACCACGATGCGTGCGGCGGTGACGGCGGTGGACCCGGGGAGTGGCGGACCGGAGATCACGGTCACGCTGCCGGGCGGGGTGTCGTTGGTGCTGGTGAAGATCCCGAAGGGGACGTTCATGATGGGCTCGCCCGATAGCGAGCGTGGGCGGTGGGCGAACGAAGGGCCGCAACACCATGTGACCCTTCCCCAGGACTACTACATGGGCAAGACCGAGGTGACGCAGCGGCAGTGGATGGCGGTGATGGGCTCGAACCCCTCGTACTTCACGAGCTGTGGGCTGGATTGCCCGGTGGAGAACGTGTCGTGGAACGAAATTTGCGGTGGGGAGACGGGGTCGTCCTGTACGTCGACGAGCTTCATCGGCAGGCTCAACGCGTACCTCGAGGCCACGGGGCAGCCTGGGGCGGGGAAGTTCCGGCTTCCCACGGAGGCCGAGTGGGAGTGGGCGGCGCGAGGTAGGACTGAGGGGCCGTTTTCCTTCGACACCTCTGCGAACCCGAACTGGGACCTGGAATGTGGCAGCTTCCCGCAAGCCGAGCCGTACATGTG
>FWPV01005986.1_pt1 | contig 23771 bp, 18 predicted proteins | sample 2228371 | NCBI WGS metagenome assembly FWPV01 (sample SAMEA103939776, study PRJEB20133) | metagenome | reverse complement strand
AGGCGCCAGCCATAAAGGGAAATTCCCGTTGTAATGCTCCACCAAGATGCCAAAAAAACGCTCCAGCGAACCCAGTAAAGCTCGATGGATAAGAAATGGGCGATGCGCCAGCCCATCTTCGCCCGCATAACTCAGGTTGAATCTCTCCGCTAAGTTAAAATCCAATTGAATAGTCGTACACTGCCATGACCGCTGAAGGGCGTCTTTAATCTTAATATCAATCTTAGGGCCGTAAAAGACTCCTTCTCCCTCATCTAAAGTAAAAGGAAGCTGAGCCCTTTCTAAAGCTTGCTTGAGGGCACTCGTTGCTTTATCCCAATCCGCTACGCTACCGACAAATTTATCCGGCCGGGTAGAGAGAAACACATCATAGCTTTTAAACCCAAAGGCGGTCAGAAGACGGCTGGCCAGGTGGATAACGCCGAGGATTTCATCTTCTAATTGGTCAGCCCGGCAAAAAATATGGGCATCATCCTGAGTAAACCCTCGCACGCGGAGCAAGCCATGCAGCACGCCGCTTCGTTCAAAACGATAGACTGTTCCCAGCTCAGCGTAACGGAGCGGCAAGTCGCGATAACTGCGCTGACGTGACTGGTAAACCATGATATGAAAGGGGCAGTTCATTGGCTTAAGTTGGTATTCCATCCCCTCCGAGCGAATCGGCGGATACATAGCCTCATAGAACTCGGTATGACCGCTTCGTCGCCACACGTCCAGTTTGGCGATGTGAGGCGTGTAAAGGAATTCATAACCATCGCGCAGATGTTCCTGCCACCAGAAATTCTCGATAAGGCGCCGGATAGTAGCTCCCTTGGGGTGCCAGAGAACTAAGCCTCCTCCCAGGTCCTCATGAAAACTGAAAAGGTCAAGCTCCACGCCGAGGCGACGGTGGTCTCTCTTTTTAGCTTCTTCTAAAAGGTTGAGGTAATTTTCCAGGTCCTCAGCGGTCAAAAAGGCTGTTCCGTAGATACGCTGCAATTGAAGGCCCTTTTCATCTCCCTTCCAGTAAGCGCCAGAAACGGAGAGAAGCCTAAAATGTTTGATCCAGTCGGTGCGAGGCACATGAGGTCCGAGGCAAAAATCGATAAAATTCCCCTGGCGATAACAAGTAACTTCCGCGCCGGCTTTTTCTTCGATCAGTTCTACCTTCAGATTCTGGCCGAGGTTACGGAAGAGTTGAATGGCTTCCTCACGAGAGAGAATCACCTTTTCGATGGGGATGGCGGCTGAGGCCAGCTCGCGCATTTTATCTTCAATCTTGGTCAAATCTTCCGGGGTAAAGGGCGTCTCACGATAAAAATCATAATAAAACCCGTTTTCTACAGCTGGACCAATACCATATTTGGTCTCAGGGTAAAGCTCCATCACGGCATGGGCTAAAAGGTGCGCCGCGCTGTGCCTTAAAACGTCCAGGGTTAGCCGCCCTTCTTCCGCGGCGATTTCCTGCTGGGGCTTACTCACCAGCCCAACCTCCTTACCTCGAACCCTAATGGGTTTAATTTATAAAAAGACAGCATCTTTCTCTCTTCCTTCTCCCTTGAATTCACAGAACAAAATATTGCCGGGATGGTTTTAGATAGATTACTAATGCCTTTATCGTTCTATACCTCAGACTCTTCTTTCACTTCTATTCTAATAGGCGCGGAGGGGATTGAACCCACGACCTCTTCCGCGTCAAGGAAGCGCTCTCCCACTGAGCTACGCGCCTTTTTAATAAGCCTCTATATATTAAAGAATTTTTCGCCAAACTGTCAAGGGGAAGGCTCTAAAGGGAGAAGTAAAATCATTTCTGACACTTTTTTTGATCTAGGCTATAATAGAAAAGCAACAACAATGATCGGTATTATGGCTGATACCCATGATAATCTTCCTCTCTTAAGGCGGGCCCTTACCCTTTTTCAGGAAAATAATTGTTCTCTGGTCATTCATGCCGGTGATTTTGTCGCGCCTTTTGCTGCCCGCGAACTGAGTTCTCTCGGTCGTCCAGTCAAGGCGGTTTTCGGCAATTGCGACGGAGAAAGGAACGGTCTCAAAGATGCTTTCCGCCATATCGGGATAATTATGGAACCACCTTTTACCTGGGAAGAAAATGGACGCACTTTCTTTCTCACCCATGTGCCCCATGAAATAGAATATCTGGCCCAGAGTGGTCGCTACGACGTCATCATTTTCGGCCATACTCATCGGCCAGAAATTCGTCGCTCCTCAAAAACTTGGCTCATCAACCCTGGAGAGACCGGCGGCTGGCTCACTGGTCGCAGCTCCGTGGTCCTTCTTGACCCCGTTCGTCTCGAAGCTGATATTATATATTTATGAAGTGAGAGAAAATCCATGCCTCATACCATAGACCGCCGCCAAAAACCAGCCTGGTTAAAGGTCAGACGTCCCATGCCGCCGCCGACTAAAACTCACTCGACTCGTAAGGGAAAGAAAGGGTATGACCGCAAAGATAAAACCTGGAAAAAAGAAATTGACCAGGGACTGGAAAAAGAATAGACTCCGCTGGTTTTAACGAATAATAACCTGCTTTATAGTAAAGAATAAGCCAAGCCAAAAATTTTTAATGACTTGTTTAACCAAAAATGTGTCTAAGGCTTGTAAAACGAAAACGATCTCCCAAAGGGGGGAATAGCTTTCGCTGTCGGTGGAAGTGGAAAACTGTCTAAACCTGAAAAACGGAGACGAGCTCCCAAATGGAGTGAAAATTTATTGAACTGGACTCAATTAATCAGATTGAACCTCTTTCGCAGGGTTGGAGAGTCAGAAAATCTCGTTTGCCCGTCTCTAAGCCCGAATATTTTGCTCTTTCTCCAGAAGAGGGAAGTGGTAAAACTTTCATGAATTGAGCTAATAACTTATCTAATGTCCGACGTCAAGCTGGCTAAAGGCCTGCCTTAAGCTCCCATAGCGGAAAGGGGATTCATCAGTTTACCCGAAATAGAGGGAGGAACAGGATTAATTCTGAACAAGTAGAGCTAAGGCTGAGTCTAAACCGCGCATCTAACCCCCCTCTCGTTTTTACTTCCCCGGAAGGTAGGTTACTTGCAGCCAGGGGGAAGGTATACTATACTATCTTTTTTCCCCCCGAGGGAAGACATATTTAGTTAGGCTAATATAGGCTAATAAAGGAGAAATTTTATATGCGCCATGTAATTATTATGGGAGCAGCTGGAAGAGATTTCCATAATTTTAATGTTTATTTTCGTCATAACCCGGCCTACAGGGTAGTAGCTTTTACGGCCACTCAAATCCCAGATATTGAGGGCCGGATATACCCCCCTTCTCTCGCTGGGCCGCTTTATCCCGAGGGAATCCCGATTTATGCTGAGGAAAAATTGCCAGAGCTTATCCGGGAATACAAAGTCCACGAAGTAGTCTTTGCTTATAGCGATGTTTCCCATGAATACGTGATGCATCGGGCTTCCTTAGCCCTGGCCGCCGGCGCCAGCTTCTCTTTACTGGGTCCCGAGGAGACCATGCTTCAGGCCAAGGTGCCCGTGATCTCTGTTTGTGCCGTCCGCACTGGCTCAGGCAAGAGTCAGACCAGCCGGAAAGTTGCCCTCATCTTGAAAAAGAAAGGACGCCGGGTGGTGGTCATCCGCCATCCGATGCCTTATGGCGATTTAGCTCGTCAAAGGGTGCAACGTTTTGCCACCTACGAAGACATGGACCGCCATGAATGCACGATTGAGGAAAGAGAAGAATACGAACCTCATATAAAGAATGGGATTATTGTCTACGCCGGAGTGGACTATGCGGCTATCCTCGCCGAAGCTGAAAAGGAAGCGGATATTATTCTTTGGGATGGAGGCAATAATGACTTCTCCTTTTATCGTCCCGATTTAGAAATCGTGGTCCTGGACCCTCATCGGGCAGGTCACGAACTGCGCTATTATCCGGGGGAAACAAACTTTCGTCGGGCTCAAGTTTTGGTTATCAATAAAATGGATACTGCTCCGATAGAAAAAGTAAACATTCTGTTGGAGAACATTAAAGCGATAAACCCCCAAGCCCTGATCATTCGAGCTAACTCCAAAATTAGCGTCGCGGATAGCTCCTCGATCGCTGGCCGAAGAGTGTTGGTCATTGAGGATGGCCCCACCCTGACCCATGGAGAAATGACCTTCGGCGCGGGCGTGGTGGCCGCTACCAAACATGGTGCCCGCGAGATTGTCGACCCTCGGCCATATGCCGTGGGGAGCATCAAGGAAACCTTCGAAAAATACCGTCATCTAGACCGTGTTCTTCCTGCCATGGGCTATGGTGAGGAGCAAATCAAAGAGCTGGAGGAAACCATCAACCGAGCCGACTGTGATTTAGTAGTCAGCGCCACGCCGATTGACCTCAACCGAGTCATCAGGACCGAGAAAAAAATTCTTCATGTCACCTACGAACTAGAAGAGCTTGGTTCACCCAACTTAGATGAGGTTTTAGGAAGGTTCTGATGAAGCGCAAGATTGCTTTGATCGCTTTTGGCGGCAACGCCATCCTTCCTGAGCACCAGCGTGGGCTCCAGGAAGAGCAGATGCGCAACGCCCAGAAGGCGGCGCGCCTCATGATCAGTATCGTGCGCAAAGGATACGAGCTGATTGTCGTTCACGGCAACGGGCCCCAAGTAGGCAATCTCCTCATCCAGATGGAAGAAGCGGTGACCAAAATCCCTCCCTTTTCTCTCGAAGTGTGCGATGCCATGACCGAAGGTAGCATGGGGTTCATGCTGGAAAAAGCCCTGATTAATGAACTGCGGCGAGCCTCGATTGATAAGGAAGTAGCTACGCTTATCACCCAGGTCGTCGTCGACCGACAAGACCCGGCTTTCTTCAACCCCACCAAGCCCGTTGGTCCGTTTTATACCAAATACCGAGCCCAGAGCCTGATGCGGTCAAAAAAATGGACGATGATTGAAGATGCCGGCCGAGGCTGGAGAAAGGTTGTCCCTTCTCCCAGGCCGATTGACATCATGCCTAAATGGATTATTCGCGATTTGGTCCAGGCAGGTCGCATCGTCATTGCCGCAGGAGGAGGGGGTATTCCGGTGATCATTAACGGTAACGGCCTTTTCCAGGGCGTGGAGGCCGTCATTGATAAAGATTTTGCTGCCAGCCTATTGGCCAGAGAGATAAAAGCTGACCTTTTCATAATTCTCACGAGCATTGACCGGGTTTACCTTGATTTTGGCACCCCCAACCAGCGGCCTATCGACGTGATGACCGTGGAGGAAGCGAAACGATATCTGGAAGAAGGCCAATTCCCTCCCGGCTCAATGGGCCCAAAAATTGAAGCCTCTATTGAGTATATCGAGGGAGGTGGGCAGGAGGTTCTCATTACCTCAGCTAACTATCTCAAGGCTGCCTTGATCAGGCGGGCGGGCACAAGAATCAGAGCCCAATGAACAAGGAGGAGGAGAAAACGATGCTTCAGGATTTTATTTCCATCCACGACCTTAGCCTTTATGAGTTTCACGAAATACTTGATTTATCCCGGGAAGTAAAAGCTCATCCGGACCGGTTTCGTCTTCGCTTGAAAAACAAAATCCTGGCCATGATCTTTCAAAAACCGTCCCTTCGGACGAGAGTCAGTTTCGAGGTGGGGATGCTGGAGCTCGGCGGCCAGGCTATTTATCTCGCGCCGGCTGACATTCAAGTGGGAATGAGGGAAACCTTCTTTGACGTCGGCAAAAACCTCGAGCGGTGGGTGGATGGCATCATGATTAGAACCTTTGCCCACCAGAATGTGCTTGATTTAGCTGAGGCCGCGAGTTGTCCGGTAATCAACGGTCTTTCTGACCTCCTTCATCCGTGTCAGGCCATGGCGGATATCTTTACCTTAAAAGAAAAAAAGGGCGACCTGACTCGTCTTAAACTGGCTTATGTCGGCGACGGCAATAATGTCTGTCACAGCCTTCTTTTTGCCTCGGCCAAGGCCGGGATGACCATGGCCGTGGCAACTCCTCCCGGTTACGAGCCGAAACCAGAAATTGTTCGTTTGGCTCAGGAAGACGGCCAGACTACGGGGTTTTCTCTTAAGCTAACCCAAGACCCAAAAGAAGCGGTCGCGGGAGCTGACGCGATTTACACGGATGTCTGGGCCTCGATGGGCCAGGAAAACGAAAAGGAAATAAGGAAAAAAATATTTGCACCTTATCAGGTGAATAAAGAAATGATGTCCCTGGCTAAACCCGACGCCTTTTTTATGCACTGTCTTCCCGCCCATCGCGGAGAAGAGGTCAGCGCCGAGGTCATCGACTCGCCTCAATCCATCGTGTATGACCAAGCAGAAAACCGTCTTCATGTGCAAAAGGCGATTATGCTATTATTAATGGGGAAGAAGAAGTGAAATGAACAACGAGGCGTTTACCACTTTAGTTAAAGAGGAAGACCTCCTCTTTTTAGAGAAAATGCTGGAGAAAGAAAAAAAGCCTTTCTCTCTCGCGGAAATGGCGGAGAGATTGGCCTTCCAGAAAACAGCCGGTCAACGAGAGCAGCCCGTGCTGAAATACGACCCGGCTTGCCGTTATGAAGTCGGCGACCTGATTTACAAAGAGTATGATGAGCTCTTAACCATAGGCGCCAAGCAAGCCGAGCTTTTTCAAGGGGGAGTCGTCCTTAAGGTAATCAAGAAAACTTACTACCCCAGCTATAATTGCGAAATCCTCGAAGTTGATTATACGGGGGGAGGTCTATTTCGCAAATATTTTGATTATATGAAAAAGAGGAATTCTCCTGTTCTTCTTCCCTCTAATACTGACGGCGCCGCTAAGATCCCGGAGAGGATTAGCCCGGAGGATGACCCTCGTCAGACGCAACTGCCCATCACCGACCGCGACCTGAAAGCTATCGAGCGCCATTTGAAGACAGCTCTGGTTAAATCGCCGCTATTTTTCTCCTGGGATGACCGCTAGAAGCTAGTGACTAATCAAGTAGAAATTCCCGAAGCAAAAATTAAAGAAATCGAAGCCTACTTGAAGGAAAACAAGAAGGCTGCTTCGACCGAGGAACTGGTTACCCGCTTTTTCCAGCTCGAGCCCAGTCATAGCCTTTTCGACCTTTATTGCCTTTGCTTAAACTATGTTCTGGAGAAAAAATACAAAAAAGAATTTCTTTTTGTCTCTTCCTTGGGCTGGGGAAAATGGCATCTTAAAAGCATCCTCAACTCCTGGCTCGAAGGATTGCCTGTTTCGGTACCGCCAGCAGTGGTTCCTTCGTTAACCATAGCCAAGCGGCCTCAGTTAAGTTCGTGCTCCTCCTTTCCTTTTAAAACTTATCTTACCTGGAGAGAGATTGCTTCGGGGGCGATTAAAATTCCACGAAGCCTTCATAAGGAACTGGGCACCTCGCGAGAATTTACTCTTACTGACCCCGAAGAGGGCAAGAGCTATACCGTCTATTTTTATCCCCAGCCAGGTCTTTTTCTTGGCTTGTTGCCTTATTTCCAGGAATATTCTATCCCGCAAGGAACAAGCCTCACGCTGGAAAAAAAGGGCCCTGAGTTATTTCATTTCTGGATAAAGAAAGGTAAAAAAAGGATTACCGCTATTAAGCTGAGTTATGACCCATCCACTGACCGCTTCTTAGACCAGGGAGAAGAAGGCTCCACCCTGGCCACTCCCAATAAAATTCTTTACCTGGAAAGAAGCACCTTGAATCGACTTTTTTCCTTTTACTCCCAGCGGGAAGAGCTTGACCTTCACGGCCTTCTCGTCCTTGTTTTTAAGAACTTCGGCGAAGGGCAGAATGCTTTCTCGCTTCATTACCTTCGCGCTTATCATTTAGTAGACATGCTGAAACCGACCTCGCCAGAAGAAGTGGAACTGGTCCTTCTGAACAGCCCTGAGTTTTCCAGCTCAGAAAAGGGTAAAGGCATATTTATCTATCGCGAGCCTATTGCCCCAGCCGCGGAAATAATTATCATGCCCCCGGTAGTAGCTCCAGCCCATGAATTGGGCATAGCTCCGGCTGAAGAAGTCCCAACAAGGCCTCTTTCTGGGGAAATTTCTCTCGAGCCAGAAGCAAGAGCCCAGGAAATATTGACCGAAACTATCCCTCTCCCTGAGCCCACACCCAGAATAGAGGTTCCACCCGCTCCGCCGGTCAAAGAAAAGCCAGCCAAAAAACAAAAACTGCGGCCAGAGGCTGAGAAATTACCCCGCGCCCGGCGCAGTGAACGCAAGGTTATTGAAGAAAGAATTGAACTCGAGGAATCAGAGCAAGAAGCGCTCCTCGCCATCAAAGCCAAAGAAGAGGCGGCGGCAGAAGAAGCCGCGGTGGCGGCGGCCCATCATGAAACTCATGCTGAAGAAGTTAAGCCCTCGGCACCCAGCGAAAAACCAAGCTTCAGTCTATTTGCCGAAAAACTCAAGTCCGCTTTGCAAAAAAAAGAAAAAGAAACGGAAAAGAAGTAATCCTCTGCTTCGAACCCTCTGTTCAGAGGATTTCCCGCCAAGAGCCCTTGCGTCTTGTTATTTTCATCTGGTCCAGGAGTTCCAGGAGAGGAATAGCATATTTTCTGGTGAGCCCGGTCAGAGCCTTAAACTCACCAACGGTAAACTCCTTTTTTCCTAAATGGCGCAGCTTCTGGACAATTTCTTCCAACCAATGGGAATGAAGGTAATAACCATCTTTGGCTTGTAAAATCTTTTTCTTGGCCACAAGAAGAGAAAGGAGACGGTTAAGAGTTTGGTGGGAAAGATGAAAACGCTCCCGAATTTCCTCCATCGAAACGCGGTGGAATTCTCCTCGAAAACATAATTCCTCTAAAGCCTCCAGAAGCTTCTTTTCTTCTGGGGCTAAAGGAATTTCGAAAGATGATAAACTGACTAAGTTGTCCTCAGAAATGATAATTTGTTTCTCTTTGGCGAGCCTGGCCAAGATAAGCTTTAAAATAGATAAGGGGAGGCGAAACCTTTTCCTTATTTTTTCTGCTTCAAGCCCGATAACTTCCGGATGTTGACGGTGGAATCGGTTGAGGAGGCCAATAACCTGGGAGGATAAGAAACTCAAGCTATCTTGAGAAATAAGCAAAAGAGGGCTGAAATTAATGATTCTCACTAATCCCTTCCATTCCAACTTTTGGGCCAGCTGGAGAATTATTCCCGGTCGTAAGCCGCTGAAGTCAACTATCTCCTTTTCTCTGAGGCCCCTTATTCCTTTGCGACGCAAAAGAGCCAGAAGCATTCCTTGACGATTAGTAACTAACAAAGGCAAAAGAGGAGAGGGTTGATAATTTCCTTTAACCATCTCTGGAGAAGGGTCAACCACCCAGCCCTGGGCTATAATTGTTTTCCCGGCTTTATCCTGAACCTGAAATTTAGCTCGCCAAAAAATATTAAGAGGGTTGTTAACCTCGATTAAAACCAAAAATTCTCCGGGTTGAAGCCAATCAGCGGAAGGCAAGATGCTGAGCTTAGCCACAGCCGGTTTAGAAGAAAAGAGCAGACGAGCTCGATTAGGAAGGCTCGTGACCAAAGCTTCTTTTTTGATCACGGCAACAAATGTCCGTGTCGTCATCTCTTCTTTCCCCAATAGCCTGCTGGCAAAACCAGGTTTATCCGACGGAGGGAAGGGTCAACACTGGCCAAAATGACGGTAATTCGGTCACCTAACCTGACCTTTCTCCCTGTCCTTTTGCCTACCAAGCCATCTTCTGACCGCCTCCAGTCATGGTCTCCCTTTAAATCAGAAAAAGCCAGCATTCCCTGGACAAAATAATCTTCAAGCTCCACTACTACACCCGCTCGATTCACCCCTACGACCAGGCCACGCATTTCTTCTCCTAACTTGGTCTTAAGCCAGCGGAAAATGCGCCATTCGATTAAATCTCTTTCTGCTTCATCGGCCCGACGTTCTCGCACCGAACAATGCCCAGCTAAAGCAGCCAGGTCTTCGGCCGGAGGCTTTTCTCCCCGGAGCGCAGCTTTAAGCAGACGATGGACAAAAAGGTCGGGGTAGCGACGGATAGGAGAAGTAAAATGGGTATAATGAGCTTTGGCTAAGCCGTAATGTCCTATATTTTCCTCTGAATATACGGCTAATTTAAGCGAACGAAGAAGCTGGACATTAATATATTTTTCTTCTGGACGCCCTTTGGCTGCCCGCAATAAACCTTGCAGGTCAGAGGGTCGAATCTGGTCTCCACGGGGCAAGAACAAGCCCAGAGCCAGGGCTTTTTGCCTCAGTTCTTCCAGGTCGCGGGCTGCTGGCGGTGGATGAACGCGATAAATGGCCGGATAATTGTGTTCGCTTAAATAGCTCGCCACGGCTTCATTCGCCGCGACCATAAACTCCTCAATCAAGTGATGCGCTTCATTCTGTTCCAAAGCCGCCACTTCAGCCAGCTTCCCTTCTTCATAAATGAGTTCAGGTTCAAGAAGGTCAAAGTTCAGACTCCCGGCTGCCTCTCTTTTCTCCCGAAGAAGAGCCGCCAATTCCCTCATCTGCAGCAAGGTGTCAACCAGGGAAGCATACCTTTTTCTCTCTTCTTCATCTCCCTGAAAAATTTTATAAACCGAAGTATAGGTCATCCTCTCCACGGTCTTGATTAAAGAAGGATGAAATTCGGCTCTTTCCACCTCGCCTCTCCGGTTGATTTCTAAAAGAACCGAAAAGGTCAATCTGGTCACCCGCGGACGGAGGCTACAAAGTTCGGTAGCTAAAACTTCGGGAAGCATATGAAGCGTAAGGTCAGGAAAATAAACGCTTGTGCCTCGTCGCCGCGCGTCGAGGTCAAGAGGAGAACCAGGCCGAACATAGTGAGAAACATCAGCGATGTGGACGCCAAGAAGGTAATTTCCGTTGTTCAAACGATGCAGGCTCACAGCGTCGTCAAAATCCTGAGCCTTTTCACCGTCAATGGTGATGATAGGCCAACGGCGATAATCTTTCCGTCCTTTTCTTGCCTCCTGGTTTAACCGGGACGACATGGCAGCTGCTTCGGCCAAGGCGTCAGCCGAATAAACAGTTTCCAGAGCATGCCGACGAATTATTACCTGTGTATCCACGCCAGGCTCGTCCGGCAACCCAAAGACAGATATGATTCTATTCGATTGCCGGTCAATTTCCACAACTGTCCCTTGAGCTAAGCCCTTTCTTTCCCTTGGGTCTAAGGCTATCTCTCCATGAATTGGGTCATCCAGCGGGAGAAAAAAGGGTTGACCATAGCGTTCCGCATAAAACCCCAGGAGCGTCGGCTTAGGTTGAACAACCCGAACCACTCTTCCTTCCAGGCGGCCATCTCTACCTTCATGCAGCGTAATTTCGACCAGGTCTCCGTGTTGGGCGCCAAAGCTTGCTCTAGCCGGAATAAAAATATCTGGTCCGCCCATCTCTGGCCGAACAAACGCAAAACCGGCCGCGGTAGCTAAGAACTCCCCGCGAAGTAGATAAGGGGAGGGCGATAGTTTGTAGACTCCCTTGTGGCGTTCAACCTTGCCCTCCTTCTGCAGCTTTTTTAAATGACGCCGCAGCGTCTTAACCTCGAAGGAACGAAGGCCAAGTTCCCGCGCCATAGTTTTTAAATTCCATTTGCTCTTGCCTCGGCTGAATAATTCCAGGATTTTCTTTTCCACTTTAGCCCCTTTATTTTATTTTAATAATAGCAAGTAAGAAGGTGGGGAACTTTATACTTTTGTCGCATATATTTCAAAAGAGCTATACTCACCAGCTCTTGCTTTTCCTTTTCGGGTGGCTTACCGAATTCTTTCTCGACCCATTGCTCGACCTCTCTTTTTTCCTCTTCTGTAGCTAATAACCTCAGCTGACGGTCCACTTCTTCTTCTAATTCCTCCAGCTTCCTCTCCTTTAATTGGACGTCACTCTCGTTCAAAACTTTGCTGGCTTCATGAAAAATGAGTTGCAACGAACTCCAAGAAGAAGGGAGGCTTTTTAAAAAATTTGCTGCTGCCTCCTGTACCTGCTGGTATTTATCGTGGGGTATGGCTTTTCTCCTCTGGCCCACCAAGCGTTCCTGATACTGACGAAAGGCGCGGAGGACTTCCTCGTGAGAAAACGCCAGAGGAGGAAGCTTGGACCGGGGTCGACGACGCCGCCATTTTTCATAAAATCTTTCTATCCCTTCCAGGACAACAGGAAGCGGAAAACCCATCTCTTCCCATTTAGCTATGGTTTCCAGGTCGCGTGCGGAAAGCAAAAAAGGCCCCCCTCGCCATAAGAAATATAAGCGAGCAATCGCTTGATAATAACGACTTTTTTCTCTCTCTTCCTCTTCCATCTCTTGGCCTATTAATCGCGGTTTCGTTCAAAGATTATTTTCAGCCCTTCCAGCACAAGGTAGGGCTCCACCTGGTCGATGAGAGGCACATGAGGGCTTATCCAAGAGGCAAAGCCTCCGGTAGCGATAACCTTAGGTTTTCCTCCCATTTCTTTTTTTATTTCCTGGACAAGATGGGTTATAAGGCCGACATAACCCAGAAAAATGCCTGCATGCATGCTGCTGATGGTGGTTCGTCCGATAGCTCGGCGAGGCTTGGCCAGCTCCACACGAGGGAGTTTGGCGGTTTGGGCGGATAATGCTTCCGCAGAGATTTGAATTCCCGGGGCAATCGCCCCCCCAAGATACTCACCTTTTTCGGATATGGCATCAAAAGTGGTGGCTGTGCCCAAGTCAACTACAATCGCTGGACCACCATATTTTTCATAAGCCGCCACTGCCCCGGCTACTCTATCCGCTCCCACCTCCGCCGGGTTTTCATAAAGAATCGGCATCCCTGTCTTGAGGCCAGGGCCGAGGAGCAGAGCTTTTACCTGGAAAAGGTCCTGGCATAATTTTTGAAAAAGAGGAGAAAGAGGCGGGACAACGCTCGAAATTATCGCTGCGTCTATATCTTTCGTTTCCCGGCCCACGGACCTTAATAAGCCAAAGATTATCAACCCATATTCATCGGCCGTTCTCTCCTGGTCGCTTTTAATTTTCCAGGTATGGATAAGTTTAGCGCCGTCAAATATGCCTAAATGCACCATCGTATTTCCTATATCAACGGCCAAAAGCATTTTGCCCTCCTCAATTTGTTCTGATTAAGCTTACCTCACCCGTAGTTAAAATAAGTATTTGGTCTTGGCTGGCCAGGCAAAGAGCCCCCTCGGGGCTAAATCCAGAAAACCTTCCTTGGACCACTTTCGCTCCTGCTTCCACTATAATCTCGTCCCCTGGCCGGAAAATATTATATAACTCAAAATTTTGAATTATCTCTTGATCCCTTTTTTCCAGAAAAGCATGATACCAGAAAGATAATTTGGCCCATAAGGGAGCCAGAACCTCTTCCTCTTTCACCTCTCGGCCACAGGCCATCCGCAGGGAAACGGCCTTTGACCTGATATCCTCTGGAAAATCCTCCATCCGGTGATTGATATTGAGTCCTATACCTATAATTACATAATCCAGAGTTGCTCCCAGGTAACCGCTTTCGCAGAGAATTCCGCCCATCTTTTTCCCCTGCCATATGAGGTCATTAGGCCACTTCAACCCAACGCCAAGGGAAAGGGCTCCCGCCAGGGCATCTCTAATAGCCACCCCCGCGGTCAACGGCAAAAGGCTGACTTCAGAACGTGAAGGCCGGAGAATAACCGAGAGATACAAACCAAGTCCTCGAACAGAATACCAACTTCTCCCCTTGGTACCCCGGCCTTTAGTTTGTTCTTCAGCGATCACTACTGTTCCTTCTTCCTCGCCGCGAAGAGCCAGTTCCCGCGCCAAATCATTAGTAGAAGGAAGGGTAGAAAAACGCCAAATTTTTCCCCCGATGGCCATGGTTATATACGCTTAATCCATCCCGGCCAGACTGCGGGCCAGTTTGCTCCTTCTGGCCTCTAAGGCCTCGATGTTTTTCTTGGTCTCTTCGACCACTTTCGCTGGCGCTTTTTCCAAAAAAGAAGGTTGGTCTAAACGGTTCTGGAGTCGACTTATTTCTTCTTCTACTCGCTTGATTTCTTTCTGCAACCTCTCCTTCTCTTCCTTGAAATCGATCAATCCGGCCGCGGGAAGCGCCACCTCCCAAGAAGCTCCTGCTCCTTTAAGACAAGGAATTCTTTGGTCGAAGACCTCTTTTATCTCCAGTTTGCTTAGACCAGATAAAAATGCAATAGAAGGGCTAAGCTCGGCTAAGTCATCTCTTGTTGACTTGTCTGACGAGCGAATCCAGGCCTCGATTTTGAGGGAGGGAGCAATCCGGTGCTCTGAACGGATACTTCTTATTTCGGTCACCACCTCCTGTAAAAGACGCATCTTCTCTTCGACTGTTTTATCGATAGCTGTTTCGGAAACGGAGGGAAAGGGAAGCAGAGCTATTGATTTTTGCGCGCCGGGAAAATGCTGATATATTTCTTCCGTGATAAAGGGCATAAAAGGATGAAGTAGCCTTAAAATCATTTCCCATGTTTCAGCCAGGACCGCGCGGGTAGTGCTTTTATTAGCCTTAAGATGAGGCTTGACCAGCTCTAAGTACCAATCGCAGAATTCATGCCAGATAAAATGATAGAGTCTATCCGCCGCCTCATAAAATTTATACTGTTCTAACGCCAGGTTCACTTCATTAATTACCGCCGCTAGCCGACTCCTTATCCAGCGGTCAGCCAGAGTTAGCTCTTCCTCGCGGAAACTCATGTCCTGGTCCTTAATGTTCATTAAGACCAAGCGGGCAGCATTCCAGACCTTGTTGGCAAAAGCCCGATAACCCGCCATCCTTTCTTCGGAAAGAGAAATATCCATGCCGGGCACAGCTAGCGAAGCAAGAGTAAAGCGAAGGGCATCCGTGCCGTATTTGTTGATCATTTCCAGCGGGTCGATAATATTTCCCTGGGATTTGCTCATTTTGCGGCGATGCATGTCTCGCACCAAACCGTTGATGAAAACATGGCGAAAGGGAATTCTGCCGGTAAATTTGAGCCCCATCATAATCATCCGCGCTACCCAGAAAAAGATGATGTCAAAACCAGTAGCCATGAGGTCTGTCGGATAAAATACTTTTAAATCTGGCGTTTCTTCCGGCCAGCCGAGAGTCACAAAAGGCCACAGGGCCGAACTGAACCAGGTGTCGAGAATATCCTCATCCTGGTGAAGCCGGGAGCTTCGGCAACGAGAACAATGAGGTGGGTCCTGAAGGCTGACAACAATTTCGCCGCAATCCTCGCAATACCAGGCTGGGATGCGATGTCCCCACCATAATTGTCGGGAAATACACCAATCATGAATACGATACATCCAATCAAAATAGGTTTTGGTCCAATTAGGTGGGATAAAAATAATTTGCCCCTCTTCCACGACTTTGATCGCCGGTTCAGCCAGGGGTTTCATCCGCACAAACCACTGCCAGGAAAGATAAGGTTCGATAACCGTGTGACATCGATAACAATGGCCGACATTATGATGGTAATCTTCTATTTTGACCAGGTAGCCCTCTTGTTGGAGCCTGGTTACAACCTTCTCCCGGCAGGCTATCCGGTCCAAACCTTTAAAATCATCGCCGGCCGCCTCGGTCATATGGCCGGAACCGTCAATGACCACCACTTGCTCTAACCCATGACGCCGTCCTAGCTCAAAATCAACAGGGTCATGGGCAGGGGTCACTTTGACGGCGCCAGTGCCGAAATCTTTTTCCACTCTTTCATCAGTGATAATAGGCAAACGACGTCCCACCAGCGGCAGGATAGCGCTCTGGCCATGGAGATGTCGGTAACGAGGGTCGTCGGGATGAACGGCCACAGCTGTATCGCCCAGCATCGTTTCCGGTCTGGTCGTGGCCACGACGATATGACCTTGGCCATCAGCCAGAGGATAACGAATATAATAAAGCTTCCCCGCTACTTCTTTATGTTCTATCTCAATATCGGACAGAACCGTTTGACAGCGAGGACAGCGATTAACCAGATAGAAATCGCGATAAATTAAACCTTCCTGGTAAAGGTCAACAAAAACTTTTCTTACCGCTAAAGTAAACCCTGGGTCCATGGTGAATCGTTCCCTGGTCCAGTCGAGCGAAGCGCCCAGCCTTTTTAGCTGATGAATGATGATCCCGCCGTACTTTTCTTTCCACTCCCTCGCCACGCGAAGGAATTCTTCCCGACCAAGCTTTTCCCGGCTTAACCCCTTGGCGGCCAATTCATGTTCAATCACATTATGCACAGCTATCGAGGCGTGGTCCGTGCCGGGAAGCCAGAGGACATTAAAACCCTGCATCCTTTTCCAGCGGGCAATAATGTCGGGCAGAGTAAAACAAAGGGCATGACCCATGTGCAGCGAACCTGTCACATTGGGCGGCGGAAGAGCCATGGAAAATTTAGGTTTGGGGGAGCTGACCTCAGCCGTAAAAAGTTTTTCTTCCACCCAGAATTTAGCCCACTTTTCTTCCACCGGGCCCGGGTCATAAACCGTGGACAATCCAAGAGCATCCCTCATTTTTTATTTCCCCTTTAGGCGAGCTTTCATTTCTTCTTCCACCCAATCTTTAACGCAGGCTTGCAAAGAAGCCAGTAGTCGTTTTTCTATCTCCCGTTCAAGCGTGACCACTTCCTGGGTTATGGCCTGGCGGGTAAAGGACATTAGGTTTTTAGCTATCTCAGGCCAAAGATTTCCTCCCGGCAAAGGCTGAATTGCCTCTGCGGCCGGTTCTTCTGGTAGAGTCTCAGGCTCCTTAGTCTGGCCGAGAGCTTGTTTAATGTCCTCAGCTAACTTCTCGGAATCAAAAGGCTTGGCCACGATGGCGGTAAAGGCAAGAGAAGAAAGGCGCTTCTCTTCGCTTGGTTCAAAGGCCTGACGTAACAAAAACAGCGGTTTCCCCTGAAGAGCAGGGTGAGAATTCAATTCCGCCACCAATTCCACGCCGTTACAGTTAGGGAGAGGCTCAGAATAATCGCATCCGGGGTTTGCTCTTTAAGCCAAAGGAGGAGCTCTTCGCGGCTGCGGCAAAAGAGAAGCTCATATTCGGGAAGAGAAAAGAGCTGCTCTAAAATTTTTTGAACCGTTGGGCTACTATCGGCAACCAAAAGGCGATAAGACATCTTTTTCATTATAACGGAAACGGGTTTAGAGAGCTAATACTCGACTATGACTGCTTTTTCACTCAGGATTGTTTCCAGCCGGCGGATCAAACTTTCCGCCGGGGTGATGCCAGCAATTTCCCTGGATTGTAGCCTCAAGCGGCAAAAGTAAGGAATCTCTAAATCAAAAAAGACCGGGCAATCTCCGGGATAATCACTTAAAATATTTTTTAGCTCATCCATGACATCTTTTTCCAACCCAGGCACAAAGAGGCGAAGGACAAGGCGTTTGGCCTGCTTCTGGAAGGCATCGACCAGCGACATGACCTGGATAAGCTGCAGTCGACGGCTCTCCTGGTTGCTCAGTAAACGAGCTTTTACCCAGACAATCTGGCCCTCGCGAAGGAACTCATAGCTTTGTTGGAAGGAATCGGGGAAAGCAACCACTTCCACCCGACCGGTCATATCCTCCAGGACAAAAGTGGCCATGCGTTCGTCTTTGCGCGTCTTGAGCAGTTTTACCGAGGTAACAATGCCTGCTACCCTCACCTCGGACGTAAGCTCGCTTATCTCCTCCAGCTCGCTTAGAAAATGACTCACCAGCCGACGCAACCTTTTGCCATACTGAGTGAGGGGATGGCCAGTAATATAAAAGCCCAGAGAATCCTTCTCATAAGAAAGCAAAAGGCTTTCATCCCATTCCCTCATTTCTTTAACTTCCTCGGGAATTTCTGGCGGCAAAATCCCCTGGGGCCCAAAAAGAGTACTTTGAGGAGCCTGTTGCATTTTTTGGATGCGATGACCATACTCAATCATGGCCTCAATCAGATGAAAGCACTGAGAGCGTTTCCACCCCAAGCAGTCAAAGGCTCCGGCTTTGATCAAGCTCTCGAGAACTTTGCGATTAACCAGTTTCATGTCCACCCCATCAACCACATCAAAAGGCGAAACAAACCGACCCTTTCTTTGCCGCACCTTCAAAATCTCATAAATAGCTGCTTCACCTACGTTTTTAATGGCCGAGAGGCCAAAGCGTATCGCGCCGCCCACAACAGAAAAACTGTAATCGGAAGCGTTAACATCAGGGGGTAGCAGCGTGAGACCCATCTCCTGGCATTCATTGATGTATTTAACCACTTGCGTCGTAGCCCCTCTTTCCGCTTCCGAAGTAAGCAAGGCGGCCATAAAATGGGCGGGATAATGGGCTTTGAGATAAGCGGTCTGATAAGCTAAATAGGCATAAGCAGCGCTATGAGACTTGTTAAAACCATATTCAGCGAAATGACGAATCTGGTCGAAAATCTTCACTGCCTGGGCCTGGCTAAGCCCTTTTTTTCTGGCCCCCTGGATAAATTTCTGACGCTGCGTGCGCATTACCTCAGCATCTTTTTTCCCCATTGCTTTGCGCAAAACGTCTGCTTCCGCCATAGTAAAACCAGCTAGTTCCGTAGCAATCCGCATAACCTGTTCCTGGTAAACAATAATGCCTCTTGTTTCTTTGAGGATGGGCTCGAGTTCAGGACATTCATAAGCCGTCTTCTGGGGGTCTTTTTTTCTTTGGACAAACTCTTCGGTCATGCCGCTTTTAAGGGGACCTGGCCGGTAAAGGGCGTTAAGAGCGATCAAGTCACGAAAGCTCTCGGGTTTAAAGCTGCGGAGCAGCTCTTTCATGCCCGGACTCTCAAATTGAAAGACACCGTCGGTTGCCCCTTTTTGAAAAACCTCAAACGTCGGCTTATCCTCCAAGCTTATTTGATTCAGGTCGATTTCTTCTTTCAGGTCCTGGGCCACAAGCTTAATCGTATCCTGGATAACCGTCAGGTTGCGTAACCCGAGCAAATCCATCTTCAGCAACCCGATGGCTTCGATATCCTGCATCGGAAACTGCGTGGTTATTTCATTCCTCGTCGACATATAAAGAGGCATAAATTCCACCAAAGGCCGTGGCGCGATGACAATACCGGCCGCATGAATGGAAGGGTGCCGCACCTGTCCTTCGAGGCGTCGAGCAATATCAATCATCTGGCTGATCTTAGTGTTGCTCTGGCATATTTCGCGCAACTGAGGAATGCTTTTCAGGGCGCCGTCTATGGTCGCCTCTAAACCAAAGGCAGGAATCATCTTGGCGATGCGGTCAACCTCGGGCAAAGGAACTTCCAGCACTCGGCCTACGTCTCTTATCGCCTGGCGAGCCGCCATAGTTCCAAATGTAATGATCTGGCAAACATTTTCTCGCCCGTATTTATTGGTGACGTAAGCGATGACCTCATCCCGGCGCCGGCCGCAGAAATCAATATCAATATCAGGCAAGGTTATACGTTCCGGGTTAAGAAATCTTTCAAAAAGAAGGTCATATTCAATCGGGTCAATATCAGTGATGCCCAGACTGTAAGCCAGCAAGCTCCCTGCTGCTGACCCCCGACCAGGGCCGACGGGAATGCCTTGGGCCCGGGCCATAGAAATCAAGTCCCAGACAATAAGAAAGTAGCCTTCAAAACCCATCTGCTTGACCAGTCTGATCTCTCTTTCCAGCCTTTCTTCGTAAGCAGAAAGGGGATGGCTTAGCTGACCCTTTCGTTTTTTCTCCAGGAGAAGTTCGCGGCGGCGAGCAAAACCTTCGCGCGCCACCCGGTCAAAATATTCTTCTAAAGGCGAACCGTCAGGAGGTCGGAAGCGAGGTAGGAAATGACTGCCGGTGGGAAAATCAAACTGGCATTGGCCCGCGATATGAAAAGTGTTTTTCACGGCCTCCGGAACTTCACGGAAAAGCTCAGCCATTTGGGCTGGCGATTTAAAATAAAATTCTCTTGTGCCAAAGCGAATGCGGTCCGGGTCGGTTAATTTTTTATTCGTCTGGATGCAGAGTAAGACATCGTGGCTTTCCGCATCCTCCTGGCGGAGATAATGAACATCGTTCGTGGCCACGAGCGGCAAATTAAGCCGCTGCGCTAAACGAAGAAGTCCCCGGTTCACTTCCTTCTGCGGCGGAAGACCATGGTCCTGAAGCTCAAGATAAAAATCATTAGGCGCAAAAATGGAAGCATAGGTGGCCGCTGCTTCTTCGGCCTCTCTTTCTGCCCCTCGAGCCAAATGAAAAGCGACCTCTCCCTTGAGGCAGCTGGAAAGGCCAATCAAACCCTGACTATGCTTGGCTAATAATTCCTTATCAATCCTCGGTTTATAATAAAACCCTTCCAGGTAACTGCTGGTCAGCAGATGACATAGATTGCGGTAACCCCGGCTGTCCTTAACTAAAAGAAGGAGATGATAGTTAGATGCTTCCTCGGTGCCCTTTTCCAGCCGGCTGCGGGGAGCAACATAAACCTCGCATCCGAGGATGGGCTTAATCCCGTGGGCCTTGGCCAGGCGAAAAAAAGTAACTGCGCCAAAGACATTGCCGTGGTCGGTTAAAGCGACGGCCGGCATGTTAGCCTGCACAGCGGCGGTTACCAGGTCTTCAAGACGAATGGCGCCGTCAAGAATGCTATATTCTGAATGATTATGAAGATGGATAAAGCTTGATTCCATGGAGAGAATTTACTCCCACTCAATCGTCGCCGGCGGCTTATTAGTAATGTCCAAAACAACCCGGTTAACACCCCTGACTTGGTTGACTATCTTCGCAGCTACAGATTCAAGGAAAGCAGCGGGCGCAGGAAACCATGAGGCCGTCATTCCATCCAGGCTTTTAACCAGCCGTAAGACAACGACTTGCTGGTAAGTTCTCTGGTCTCCCATGACTCCAACCGTTCTTACGGGCAACAAAATGGCAAAGGCCTGCCAAAGCCGGGGATAGAGGCCTGCTTTTTTTACCTCCGTCAGCAAAATTTCATCAGCTTCCCGGAGAATAGAGAGACGCTCCGCGGTCACTTCTCCAATAATCCTAACCGCCAGGCCAGGGCCAGGAAAAGGATGCTGTTCCAGCCATTCCCGGTCAACGCCAAGCTCGACCCCAAGACGCCGGACCTCATCCTTGAATAGCTCGCGAAGAGGTTCGAGCAGCGAAAAACGAAGCTGCCGCGGCAGGCCACCCACATTATGATGACTTTTAATCGTGGCTGACGGGCCTTTCACCGGCGCGCTCTCGATGACATCTGGATAAATTGTTCCCTGGGCTAAAAACTTCACATCCTTAAACTTTCTAGCTTGCTCCTCAAAGATTTCAATAAAAAGGCGGCCAATTATTTTCCTTTTGCGTTCAGGAGAGATAACTCCTTTAAGAGCCCGCAGAAAACGGTCGGCCGCGGGCACAGCGATCACTTTTAGGCCATAACGACGGCGAAAAGCAGCCAGCAATTCTTCATACTGACCTTTCCTTAACAGGCCGTTGTCGACGAAGATACAGATAAGACGATGACCAATAGCTCGCTGAATGATAAGAGAAGCAACCAGCGAATCGACTCCACCGCTTAGACCAGCTATAACTCTTGCCTGTCCTACTGTGCGTTTTATTTCGGCCACCTTACTTTCGATAAAGCTGCTCATTGTCCAATCAGGTTTTATCTGGCATAGACGGAAAAGAAAATTGGCCAAAATCTTTCGGCCTTCTGGGGTGTGGCTGACTTCAGGATGAAACTGGACACCAAACATTTTTCGCTCTGGCGCCTCGATAACTGCTGCCCTGGTGTTAGATGAGCTACCGGTCAGGATGAATCCGGGCGGAATGCGGCTAATTTTATCGCCATGACTCATCCAGACCGCTGATTTTTCTTTAACCCCGTGCAAAAGCCCATCGTCGTTCAGCCGGCGCAGATAGGCCAGCCCATATTCTCTCTTTTGTGCTTCCTTCACCTTTCCGCCGAGAAGATAGGCCATAAGCTGGGCTCCATAACAGATGCCGAGAATGGGTATTCCCAGGCTAAAGATTTCAGGCGAAATAAGCGGAGCCTCTGGCTCATATACACTTTGTGGCCCACCGGAGAGAATGATGGCTTGAGGTGATTCTTGTTGCAAGCGGCTTAAGGACAAATGATAGGGAAAAATTTCCGCATAAACGCCCAGTTCACGCACCCGGCGGGCTATAAGCTGCGTGTATTGCGAGCCAAAATCGAGGATAACGACTTTATTCATCCTCTGATTTTACCAAGCCATAAACAGGGAAGCAATAGCTCGACTTCGAAAGGAAGTGTCTTTTTGGGCGATATAGGGGAGCGTGGTTTTTTCCAAAAGATTCTGGCCACAGCTTGATTTTATCGGGAAGTATTTTTGGAGGAGTTGAAGAGAGAAAGGAATACCTTAGACTTTATATCCTGCGCCTCTTAAAGAAGATTAAAGATGATGATGTCTATTGGACCCTATTATTAGCCTTACTTTTTTCTTTTTCTTTTTTTTATAAGTAATATGAAAAAAGGTGCAGATGTCCATCAGATAGGGGAAGGATACTATCTTAAACTTTTCCTCTCTCGGGGAAGGTTGACGCTATCCATCTCTTCCTTTATAGTGTAATACTTGAAAATAAGGGAGAAAAATGAACTGGGAAATATTAGCCAAAGAACTGACGCAAGTTAACGAGAAAAAAATTGTTCTCCTGGTTATTGATGGGCTCGGTGGTTTGCCCGTGGAAGGCCGGACTGAGCTGGAAATAGCGCAGCATCCCCACCTTGATTATCTCGCCAAAATAGGCAGTTGTGGGTTAACCGACCCGGTTTTCCCCGGCATCACTCCTGGCTCTGGTCCAGCCCATCTGGCTCTTTTCGGCTATGACCCGGTTAAGTATCAACTCGGCCGCGGTATTCTCGAAGCCCTCGGTGTAGGCATGGAAGTGGGGCCAGACGACCTTGTTGCCCGGGGTAACTTTGCTACTTGGCGTGACGGTCTTATTGTTGACCGCCGCGCTGGCCGCATCCCCACAGAAGTTAACCAGGCCCTCTGTCAGGAGCTTCAGGCCAAAATAACAAAAATAGACGGAACAGAAATTTCCTTAGTCCCGGGCAAGGAGCATCGGTTTGTGGTTCGTTTTCGCGGGCAATCACTCGATGACCACCTGAGCGATGCCGACCCCCAAAAAGAAGGTCATCCCCCGGCTCCAGCCAGGCCGCTTCTGCCTGAAGCCGAAAAAACCGCCACGATAGTCAATGCTTTTATAAACCAGGCGACGGCTATTCTGAGCCAGCAGCCTGTAGCTAACACCGTTTTACTCCGCGGTTTTTCTAAATTTCCCGCGATCCCGTCGATGAGCGAGCTTTACCGGCTTCGTCCTCTGGCCATTGCAAATTATCCTATGTATAAGGGATTAGCCCGTCTCCTGGGCATGGAAGTCGAAAGCGTTGGTCCTTCTGCTTCTGAGCTGGCGGTATCCCTCGCGAAAAATTTTGCCGGCTATGATTTTTTCTATCTTCATTTCAAAAAAACAGATGCCGCCGGAGAGGACGGAAACCTTAAAGCTAAGGTGGAAGCGATAGAAGAGGTGGATGCCATCATCCCGCAAATTTTAGAGCTCCAGCCTGATGTCCTGGCCATTACCTCGGACCATTCTACGCCAGCCTTTCTTAAGTCCCATTCCTGGCATCCCAATCCTCTCCTCATTGTGGCTGCCACCATGCCGGGTGATAGCCTGTCCCGCTTTACGGAAAGGCAATGCTCGCTTGGTTCCTTAGGCCGCCTTCCTTCGCTGGCGGTTATGCCTCTTCTCCTCGCCTGTGCAGGCAAGCTGAAAAAATACGGTGCTTAAGCTTTCCGCTAAAATAGAAAATTTAATATATATAAAAATAGAAATGGCCAGAAAACGGGTGAACCAAACCTTCAGGAAGAGGGGAAACAATTAGACCGGGAAAGAAAATTATCCTT
>FWPV01005985.1_pt1 | contig 23772 bp, 20 predicted proteins | sample 2228371 | NCBI WGS metagenome assembly FWPV01 (sample SAMEA103939776, study PRJEB20133) | metagenome | reverse complement strand
TTAGTAATTTAATAATAAAAAAAATAATTGACTTTTGAAGATTGAAGTTAGAAGTTTGATAATGAAGCTTGATGTTTAAAGTTTAAAATCTCCTAACTACTCACTTCTAACTACTAACTACTAAAAACTATTCTTAACGTTCCACGTTTCATGTTTTTCATTATGGTTTTTCTGGTAAGTTAATTTTTGGATTAAGTTCAAGATTTGGTTTTTCAGGTAAATTAAGATTAGAAGATTCAGTTGATTGTTTGTTTTCTTCAGCCAGTTTTTTCCTAAATTGCTCTAGTTCATTATTGGCTTTTTTCCAATCTTGAGGTTGAGTTTTTTTATCAATTAATTTCAAAACATTTTCCATTGTTTGAGTAGCTTTGTCATATTCTTTATTTTGAAAATATCCCCAAGCAAGATTATAGTAAGCATTTGGCCAATTAGGTTTTAATAAAACCGCTTGTTGAAAAAGATTAATTGCGTCAGGATATTTTTTTAATAGATAGTAAAGACCGCCTAATTCAATTCTATAAACCGGATTATTAAGATCTAAATTAATAGATCTTTGGTATAAAGAAATTGACCATATTTCAGCATCATTGGCGACGTTAATTAAGTTTTTATAAATATTTGCTAAAAACCGATAATATTCAGCTCGATTTGGATTAAGGCGGATTAATTCTTTTCCTTCAGTAATACTTGCTTGAATTGCTTGTAAAATTTTTTGTTTATCAGCTTCGCTAATTTTTTCAACTTTTTTTTCAGTTATTAGATAGTTTAGGTATGAAAGAGCATAGTTAAGATTTAGTTGACTAAAGTTAACAATATACTTCTCTTCATAAGGATTTATTGTTCTTGTTTTTTTTAAATATTGATAGGCATTAGTAATATTATTTTTTGAAGCTTCTTCTAAAGCTTTTTTAAAATAAATTTCCCCTTGATAGTTATTAATAATTATATAAATGACGAAAGAAGATATTAACGTAAAAATTACTAAAACCATAAAAATGAATGAGGGAATATTTTTAAAATTAAACTCTAATTGATGTTTTTTTTCTGAGTTAATTAAGCTTATTAAAGTAAAAAAATAAAACCAGACTATTAAGGAAGGTGAAAAAAAGATAATAAAAATTAATAAATAAATAAAGATTATTGTTGTTTTTAGATTTTTTATCTCAACAAGTCTTTTTATTAGTAAATAAATTATAAAGCTAAAAGTTATTAGTCCAAATAATCCTGTTTCAACAATGATATGAAAGATAGTTGAAGAAGCATAATTAAAAGAAAATATTGTCCAAAAAGGTGATTGATTATAAAAAATATCTTTTACTAACGGAAAAACATTAATAAAATTACCAACACCAAAACCAAAAAAAGCAGTTTTTAAGTTTTTAAATGTTTCCAAAACTGCATACCATGATAAAGAATAAGGAACAAAAACATAAAGATTATTTTTAATAGTTAAAAATAATGTTAATCCTAAAGCAATAAAATTTAGTGAAGTTAAAAAGATATTAAAAAATAAGGTTTTTTTATCTTTTTTTTCAAAAGTAACTATATTGATTAATAAAAACAATCCTAAAATAAAGATTAGACTTAAATAATTACCTAAAGGAGTAAAATAAGGGAATTTTAAAAAACTTAAATACTCTGGTAAATTAATTTTTTCAAAAGGTTTAAAGTAAAAAATAATAGTTATAAGACTTAAAATTAATGAAAGGATTTTGTTTAAAGAAAAAATGTTTTCTAATTTAAGATTATTTTGTCTTGAGACAATAAAGTAATAAATTGCTCCGATAATAAATATTCCAGTTCCAAAATTAACGTCAGTTAGAGACCTTATTTTATTAGTTGTTGATAAAAAAAGGGAGATTAGAATTGCTATTAAAAAAAATGGGATAGATAGATCAAAAGTTTTTTCATTTAAAGAGATTTTTTTGCTAAAAATTAAACTTATTAATTGAAATATAAAGATAATTAAAGTAAAAATTACAAAAAGATAAAATTTATTAGTAAAAAATAATTCTGTGGTAATTGGCAAAAAGAAAAAAGGAAAGATGGCTAATAATGAGTAAATTAAAATTTTATTAATTGTTTGAAATAGATTAATCATATTTCTTTTTAATATTTTTTTAATTTTTAATACAAGATTGTTGACATTGAAAATCAATATAAAAAGTCTTTTCAGGATATTGGTTTAAGCATTCATTATAACTACCACAAATATTACATATTCCCAATGAGATTATATAAATTGGGTTATAATCACGACAGTAAATATTGCTTGGTGATTGGGTTGGAGAAGGAGTGGGAGATTGATAGGGAGAAGTAGGTTGAGATGTTGGAGTTAGTTGACATTGAAGACCAGTGTTTGGGCTTGATACTCCATAGTTTAGTGGGCTTTCAGGACAACCAGATTTAGCAATTTCTTGATCAGCAAGATATTCAAGTTTAGTGTAGATTCGGTATAGACTCGGACAATCATTATTATCTACTTCGTAAAGATAGTTTTTATTGCTTTGACTATCAGGATCGCAGGGAAGTTTATTAAAATAAGGTTGAAAATTAGGAGAGGTTGGTTTTTCTCCGCAGATATGACAGGTTAGAGAATTGGATTGAGCATCATAACAGATTTCTTCAGGTTTTGGATAGCAGTTTTTATCGTTATACCAATCTTCTAAAACTTTTTTTAACATGGTTAAATCTGTTTTTCTTCTTGAGTCTTTAGCTTTATTGATTTGATTTTTAGGATTAAGTTGGAAAATAATTAAGGCTAATAATACAATTATTAAGGTAATAATTATTAGACTTTCCATCATTGTTAGTCCTTTTTTCATATTTATATATAACTATTATAAAGTTTATATATTTAATTAACAATCAACCAATTAAATTTTAATGGTATAATTGTTGGTTGATTAATAAAAACTTTAAAATACGGTTGGCAAGAAATATTATTTTCTTGGCAATAATTCTTACTAACGTTAAAGTTATTATTTAGATTGTTATCAACTGGAGTGATATAAATTAATGAGTCTTTTTTTATATTGTCATTATAAATAATTATTTCTTGAGAGCTTTGTGGGATTAAACCAACACCAGCTGAGGCTGAGGCAGTTTTTAAAGCCGGAGCAAATATGCCATTTTCTTGAAAATTAAGATCAGCAGCGATTAAAACTGATGAAGGAGTAGCGGGCGTGAATTTTTCTAAAGATAGATTTTTAAAATAAGCTGAACCTGATGAATCAAAATTAGCTATTGTTTCTCCCTGATTATTTTTAATAGTTAGTTGATTATCTAATAGAGAGATTTGATTAGTTTTAATACCAGATTGAGCAATAATCTCGCCTTTGACTGTGAGTTTACCGTCTTTGGCAATTGTTAATCCGCCATCAAAAAAGTCAATTTTTTCTAAAGCTCTTATTTTTAATTCTGATGCTAAAGAGATAATAGAGTTATTTTCAATATAGATTGAGTTAACTAATAAAGAGTTAGAGACAGAGAGATTATAAAGATTAGTTTGACCAGTGACATTTAAGTTTGCTAAAGTAATATTATCTTCATTAGTTAAGTTTTGATAGTTTTCTGGGTTGGTTGGGTTTTGATTTTTTATTTCGGCAATTAATCTTTGAATCTCATTAATATCAGTTTTTGTAGTTTCTAATTCTTGAGATAGTGAATCAATATTTTCCGCATTGATTGTTCTTGCTGTTAAATTACCAGAGATGCTGGCTTGATTAGTTTGTAAATTATTTATTTGGGCATTTTCAGCAATTAAGTTACCTGAAATAGTTGCATCGTTATTGATTGATAATGATTGAGCAACTATTTGACCAGAAAAAGAGGCGTTGCCTGAAGCATCGATAATCACAGCGGTTTTTCCTTCTAATCCTTTAATAATTAATTTTGCTAGTTCGCCTTTGTTATTTTTATTGTCTTCATTATTATTCTGATCCGAAGGTGAAGGATCTTCTGAAGATAGATTATTTTCAGATAAATCAATAACTAAATTTTGATTTTGTGGGTGAATTTCATTCGTCTGTATTTTGTTTAATTGAGCAGCACCGGTGGCAATTAGATCTTTAGTTTCAATTATTGGTGATAATATTTCTTGATTAGTTGATAAAAAACGTGAGTTTATGACGCTTTCTATTCGTTCGTCAATAAATTGTTCAATTGTTTTTCCGGCGATTAATATGTTATTAGTAGCAATATTTAAGCTTTCAGTAATAATTGATTTAGCGTTTAAGTTGTTTTTTATTATTAATTCTTGAGTTTCGATTAAGCCTGCTTTTATTTTCCCAACAATAATTTTGGCAAAAGCGGCAATATGATTAACTACTAAACTATCAGTTTTTTGTACTTGATATTCTTCAGTTTGAGTTTGAACAATATTGAGATCACCGGTTGAGGTGAGAAAAAGGTTTTGTAAGGAATTATTGAGAGTGTTTATTTGATTTTGTTGTTCTTTAATACCTGCAATTAATAATGGAGTAAATTTACTATAATCAACTTGCATAGGATTAGTAATAGGATCAGAATTTGGATCTCCAGATACAGCATAGGGATAAATATTTATTAATTCTTGAGCCATAAAACCAATATTTGTTTTTTCTGGTGCAAAGATAAAATCAAAATAATAAGGAGTAATTTGGTTTATAATATTTAATGCATTATTAACAACCGATAAATTGGTTTTCAGTCTTTTATCAGAAGTAGTGTTGTATTGAACTCCGCCACTTCCATTACCTGATATTGAACCATTAATTCCCCAGTTAACATCATTTGAGAAAGCAATGTATATGTCTGAGGTAGCTGGGGTTGAGGTACCACCTTGATAGATAACTAATTGACGACGATTAGTTCCGTTGTAAGTGTTTCTTATTCTCATAATATAATTTTCATTAACATTTTTTGTAATATCTAAAAGATTAAATGGGGCAGATCCGCCAATGCCTACATTACCTAATGAATCAATATAAATTCGATTGCTACTGGCATCATTATCATAAATAGCAAATTCACCAGTATTTCTAGCTACTAAACCGTAATTACCACCTGATGAAGCATTATTTTGATTAAGCCATAATATCGCTGATAGAGTGTCTCCAGATGGACGAGTAATACTGATATTACCAGAATAAACATCTAATTTATGATTTGGTTCTGTCGTCCCGATACCGACGTTGCCATTACTCATAACATATAATCTTGAAGTTTCTCCCGAAGCAGCATTTAAAATATAAGCATCAGAAGAGGTTCTTGCGGTATTGATGTATAAACCATTAGCATTAGCATTATTTTGATTGTTAATAATTTGAGTGCCAAGTTGGGTAGTTCCTGAAGGAACAAATACATCGAGTTTTGCTTGAGGATTAGTTGCTCCAATGCCCACATTTCCAGAATTATAAGAAAGCAACGCACCGGAGGTGATTTTTAAAGAATAGCCACCAAAATTAGTAGTACCTGCTGGATCAATACCATAGTTAGAATTTGAAGTGTCAATAAGATAATCAACTCCAGCTACACCAGATATATTAAGGTTTCCTGATTGTTGAGAGCCTGGATAAGAAGACTGAAGTTTTACAAATAAATTATTAATAGCTGTACCGTCTTGATATAAAGTTTTACCGTATATATTTTGCCATTGAAGACTTGATGAGCCTAAATCATAGGTATCTGTCGTATTAGGACCTGTATGCCCGGCAACTTGAAGTTTAAAAGAAGAAGGACTCGTTGTTCCCACCCCGACATTCCCTGTAGCATTAATGATAAACGGAGAGGCATCATTATCTCCTGTTTCATCATTAATTCTAAATGATGCTCCTGTGCCTAAATTAGTGACTATCAAAGGAACAGCTGCTGATGAGGTACCTGTTTGAGCAATTCTTACTAAATTACCAGTATTAGCCGTATTATTTCCTGAAAGAACAAACTCTACCAGATTACCGGTTAACCCAGTTGAGGTGGAGGATAGATATAGTCCTTTTCCTGAGGTTAAAGAGTTGGTATTTATGGTGAAGAAGTTTTCAGTAGTAGCTGAAGTATTAAAGGTAGTAGTATAGGTATTATAATTTAAGATTAGATTAGCTTCTGGATCGGTAATATTTGACCAAGAAACAGAGGTTGCTGGAATTGTAGTTGTCCAAGATAACACTCCTGAAGCATCTGTTTTTAAAAAACCATTGGAAATAACAGAGGTTGGAAGAGTGTAAGTAATATCTCCTGATTGATTTCCTCCTTGAAAGATGGTGTAGTAAGTAGGCGACGCGCCTTCTTCTAAAATACCTAGAGTACCAGCCACAGAGAGTTTATAAGAAGGAGAGGTAGTGCCGATGCCGACGTTGCCGGTACCATTAGGATTTAAAAGAATATTACCAGTTGAATCATAAGAAGAAGAGTTTCCTAAAATTAAATCTTTTCTATTAGTAGTTGAGATATTGCCATTACCATCAAAAAATAATGATACGTTTGTTAAAGATCCGGAAATTGACGCAATTGGCGTTCCAGAATTAATATTTAAAACCTTAAATTTAGCAGAAGACGAGGCTGTTCCGCCTAATAAAAAATCGACCGTAGAATTTTTAGGAGAGATAGCTCCGTTTAAAATTTGCCATAAAGATTCTCCACCACCACTTCCAGAACCAACTTCTTGCCAGAGACTGCCAGTATAATAATAGATTTTTGAATCAGTAGTATTAAAGTAAAGACTACCAGGGCCGATTGCTGTTGGAGAAGAAGTAAAATTACCTAATCTTAATTGGCCGGTATTAACATAAACATTTCCTAAAACTTCTAGATCTTGAGAAGGTGTATTTGTTCCAATTCCAACTTTTCCATTATTATCAATTACTAATCGGTTAAAGCTATCATTATTTCCTCCAGTTCTAAATTTTAAACTTCCTGATTCAGTCGCTTGCAAAATCACATCTCCCAGGCCTGCTGATTGGATAACTGTAGAGTTAGCACTTGAAATAGTAAAAGAACTTGAAGAATAAGTAGAACGAATTCCAGGATTGGCAACAGCGATTAGCAAATTTCCATCCTGATTGATGAAAGGGATTGTTGAGGTAGTTGTCCCAGGAGGAAGCCCTTGTAAAGTTTCAGCATTAATCGCATAACCAACATTAGCAATTTGTTGACGAGGAGTCATCTCAGTATCACTACCAACAGTAATACCTAAATAGACGTTAGGATTTTCAGTAAAAATACTTGAATCAATTTCATTACCACATAAAACATTGTAAGTTGATGAAGGTGGAGTAGGAGTATATCCAGAGCCTCCAATTAAAACATTAATAATTCCGTCTTGATCAGGAGTAATTACACATGGACCAGCAGTGTATAAGGCAGAGCCACCTGTTGAAACATTGTAAAGTTTAAAAGTGACATTGGTTCCAGTAGTTATAGGATTACCTAAAGAATCAGTTAGACGACCTTGAAAAGATAAAAGTCTGCCACCACGAGTAGGAGTAGAAGGATAAGCAAAAAGCTTTTCTGTTTTGGAAAAAAATTGTTTGTAGATACCAGCTCCTAAAGAAGCAGCAAAAATAATAATAATTAATAAAGCAATATAATATTGAATAGAAAAGTTTTTATTATTATTAAAATTTGAAGAGAAAGGAGATTGTTTATTAATATTTTTAGAAAAAGAGATGTTGTTTTTTTTAAAATTTTTTATTTTATTTAAAAAAAGTTGAGGTATTTCTAAAATTTTAGATGCAATATTGTTATTTTTAGGGCTTAATAAAGCCTTTTTATCTTGAATTTCTTTTATATCTTCGTTTATATGAGAGTTTTTAATATTAGTTATTTTCTTAGTTGGATTTTCCTTAAGCCAACCTTGAGAAATGCAAAAAGAACAAAACTTTCTTATTGTAGATAAACGACGATTAATGGTTTTATGAGGTAAGTTGTTTTCGATTAAATAATTTCGATATTCAAATATAGTGTCATTGTTAATATGTTTTATGGAGTCAATATAATTTTGAAAATTATTTGAATTATCTGTTTTCTTATGAGAACGAAGATAAAAATCAAACCATCCGGCGAAATGACGAAAGTCAGAAAGATAATTTTTTAAAGAAACTAATGAAAAGTTTTCCGTAATTAGATATTTTTTAAAATAGGGCTCAAGATTATAAAGATTATACTGTTTTGCCATACAAAATTAATCATAAAACAATTATAATAACAATGTCAAGAGGTATTTTAATAGTATTTTGATATAGTTAATAATTTATTTTAATTTAATCCTATAAAAATGTTTAATTAAATTTAATATAATTACCGCATAAAAAATTTAATTACTTTAATATATCAAAATATATTAATAATCTTATAGTATATAATTGAGGTTTTTAAGCTTTTTTAAAAAAAATATATTAAGAAAATTAAAATTTTTTTATATTTAAAAAAATAACATATAATAAGATTTAATTTTTTAAACAAGAATTAGATAAAAAAATAACTTTTATAATAATTTTTAATTTAATAATAAAAAAAATTAAATATATAAATAAAAATACTTTATTTCTATGGATCTTTAGACGCAAAAATTAGCAAATTCTTATTTTAATTGATAAATTTATTTTTTGAAAATTTAGATTGTTATATAAATAAAAAATTATTATTATTTTTTTACATAAATCTTATAGTTTTAAAATATTTTTTAATTTTTATATAATTTATAAAATTTGACTTTAATTTTTTTTTAATTTATTATTTTTATATGAAAAAAAATATACTATTTTCAGTTTTTTTTCTTTTAATATTAATTTTTTTTATTAGTTTTTTTGGGCTTTATGAAGTGAATTTTTTAACTGGTAGGGCGTCAATAAAAACAACAGCTTTTTCAGTTGATAATTCATATATTTTTATAACTCCTCTTAAAGCAAGTGCGAATGGACAAGAAAAAATTAGATTAACGGTTTTTGTTTTAGATGACCGAGGATTAGGCGTTGTCGGTAAAAAAGTTTATTTAGAACCAAATCAAGCCTTATTTATTGATTATATTCAGACAATTACTGATAATTTTGGCAAAGCTTATTTTGATATTAGGTCTTTAGAAAAAGGCGAGTATTATCTTAAAATTAAGGTTGATGATATAGAGCTGAAACAGCCTGCGCATTTGAGTTTTTATTAAATATCAAATTTTAATTGCTCGTTACGAGTTAAAAATAATTAAAAATTTAAAATTTAAAATTAAAAATTACAATTTAAAATCAGTAATTAAAAATTAAATACGATTTGTTACGTATTATCTGTTACGTGTTGCTCGTTGCCCCCGTTAAAAAATTCAACAATTAAACAATTTAGCAATAAAAAAAATAATTGAAGTTTGAAGCTTGATGTTTGAAGTTTGATAATGAAGATTGAAGTTTGATGTTTTGAATATTTTAAAACTAACTACTAACTTTTAACTTCTAACTATTAATAATTATCTCTACTACGCACTACGAACTACGAATCACGAACTAACCTTACGTTCCATGTTCTACGTTCTACGTTCTACGTCTTATGTTTCATGTTTTAAGTTTCATGTTTCATGTTTTATGTTTTAACTATCTCTTTCTTTTCTCTTTTTACTATAGATAATGTTTGATGTTTTATTAGAAAAGGAGTTTGTCTTAAAACAATTGCTTTAGTTTTTAAATAATAAGGATGAAATAAGGTTTTTTTAAAATAGATTATTAAAAAAATAAATTCTAAGAGAATGGTTACCTCTAAAATCCTTGGTTTTAATAAATTAAAAACGAAAAGAAAAAATTGAATAATTATCATCCAGATTGGATAGATTCTTAGTGTTAATAAGGTTGATTGAGGAGAAGGTTTTTCTTCGAATTTTGTTTGAGTAAAAAGACGAAATTTTTGCGCTTGATTAGAGGGGAGACTGATGGAAAAATTGCCAAAATTATCAGAGATAGTTTCGATTTTAGGTAGAGAAAAAGCATAAGTTTGGGGAATAAACGAAAGCTTGTCTAATAAAGTTGCTTCAGTGAAAACAGATAAAATTACATGACTATTTGGTTTTGTTTGACCAGTTAAGATTGCTTCATCACCGATATAATATTGGGATTTATCTAAAGAAATAGTTGGAGGAAGAATTACCGGACCAATAACTGTTTGATTTTTATCTTTAGGAAAGGAAGGAAGGCAGGTTGGCGCAGAAATCCGACCAAACTGGTCTTGAGCAGTTAAGCAGGCTTCGTTAGAAGAAAAAGGAAGATAACGGTTTTTAAATTCAAAATAACCTTGATCATTAGCGATTGTTTGATCAGCAATTCCTTGACCATTAAGGCTCACCAAAGCCTTAGGTGATGTATAACCATAAAGAGTAAATTGAAACTCACCAATAAATAAAGAGTTGAAAATTTCGTTTTTTTCAGTTTTTATTCCAGCGACATTATTGAGCTGAGTATCTGATTTTAAATAAAGAAAAATAAGACTAATAGAGATGGTTAATGTTAAAAAAGTAATAACTAATAAGTTTTTCTTCATAAAAAAATAATATATAAAATTAATATATAAGTAAATAATGATATTTTATTAGTTTGAGTTCAAATAATTAAAAATTTAAAATTAAAATTAAAAGTTTAAAATTACAATTTAAAATCAACAATTAAAATTAAATAAATTAGTTATGCGTTAGGGGTTTTAAATTACGCGTTAAAATCAATTTAACAATTAGCAATTTAACAATAAAAAAATAATTGACGTTTAAAGATTGAAGTTAGAAGTTTGATAATGAAGCTTGATGTTTAAAGTTTAAAATCTCCTAACTACTCACTTCTAACTACTAACTACTAAAAACTATTCTTAACGTTCCACGTTTCATGTTTTATGGTTTATTTATACTTATTCTTGTTTTTTTCTGAGCATTCTTTTTAGTTCTTCAATTTCCTGACGCTCTTTTTCTAATTCTTTTTCTAAATTAGACTCTTTTTTAATGAATTCTTTATAAAAATGATTTATAAGCAATATAACTATAATTAACGTTAGTAAAATTATCAATGCAACTCTCCATGGAAAAATCCATACATATAAATTTGAGGTTAGCGCTTGACCAGTTTCTCCATAAGACGCTTCTAAATTAACTTTATATTTACCAATCATCCATTTTTTTCCAAGCTCTATTTGATAAGTTCTTAAAGAATCAGGAAAGATGTTTTTTTCTGGCAAAAGTTTTTGATCAGTGGGTTTGTTAAATATGTCTGTTAGGGTAATTAACCCTTTAGGGGTTATATGATAATCGCCACGATTAAAAATATCTAAATCAATTTTTATCGGGCCATATTCAAAAAAATAAGGAGCAAAAAAACGAGAGATTAAAGCCTTTTCTTTAATTTGTCCTTTGACTTTAATATAAAGAAGGGAAGCAATTCTTAAAGCAGTGCCAGTACCTTTTTGTTCTTCAGACTGACTTTTATTAGGTAAAGTTTCACTGGTTTGAAAAAAAACTGCTGCGTATTTCCCGCCAGGATTAGCCTCTTTTGGAACATTAATCGTGATTTGTAGATCTATTTTTTCATTTGCAGGTAAAGTGGCTCGGTCATATAAAAGTTTAATCCAGTTTGAAGCAGAATATTTAGGCGGAGCTAAATTAATATCATCTATTAATCTTGGTTCGCCATTAATATTATCAACAATAAAATCAGCGATTTTAAAATATCCTGATATTGGCTCGCTTGATTGATTATAAAAAGTAATTGTTAATACTTGTTTTTCGCCTGGTTCAACTTCAATTTGATTTCTTGCCGGGTAAACAACTAAAGGAAGATTGGTTTGAGCATAGACTTGAGAAAAAATGGTTGTGATTGTTAAAAAAATAATAAAAACAATGATTCTTTTTAAGTTTTTCATATTTTAAAAAGTGGCTGTTGCTGTTAATTGAACCTTATTATAATAATATCCAGCTGGTTGAGTAGCAGAGACATTGAGCCGATAACATAGATAAGTTTGTGATGAAGCAACTGGAGTAGTTTTACTCATTATTGTTTGTTTAGTTTCTGATGCTTCCATATCAGCAAATTGTTTTGCGGAAAAAGTACGACTAGATTCATTATAAGTAAAAGCAGCGTCAGTTCCTGATATATTAGCTAAGGAATAACCCAGGCCATAATAAGAAGTACTTGTCCAATCTTGAGATGTTGATTCAGAACAAGAGGTGCTACCACAAGTGGTATCCTGAATACAACTATCAGTTTCTCCAGCAGAAGATCCAGTACATACTTTTCCATCTTTGCCCATCTGGTCATTTTCTTCAATTTTAACCACGTATCCTGATGAGGCATTAGTAGAAACAGTAACAGTTTGAGCTGCATTATAGAATTGACCAAAGTTAGCAATTGTTCCCCATGGTACTGAGGTTGCGGTAGTGGTTATACTAGTAGTTTGGCCACAAGCAGTTTGACCAGAGTTAACTCCGGCTATAGTAACGCTTAAAGTTTCTTGTACAGTTGCCGATACCAATACACCTTCAATAACAGCCACTTTAATATTGCTTTCGTCTAAAGTATTGTCTGATCCATCTCTGGTTTTAACATTAATAGTATAAACGTCAGCAGCGCCTTGAGTATGACCAGTAGTAATTGGGGCAGGGTTGATTAATTTTTTATTAACGTCACCAATAGTTACGGTAATTGTTGAGCCAGCGGCGCAAGAATTAGTGCTTCGATCAATTCTAATTGTATGATCAGTAGAGCTTGTTCCAGCAGTAACATTAGCGATAGTCCAGTTATTAGCGCATCCAGAAGAAGATATAGAAACATTATCTGTAGATAAACTATTTAAATCAAAACCATTGGTAGCTATTGAAGAATTTGTATCTGGAAAACCATCATTAGTTTGACCATTAATATCAACAGCAGGAACAGTAATATAAATATCACCATTTGAAGGAACATCATTAGCTAAAGTAAAAGTAACTGTGTGAATAGCTGATTGTGAAGCAATTACGTAATCATTAGCACCTAAGGCATTAGATCCAAGTGGAGGAGTAAAGTTAAAAGAGGTGCTACTAACAATATTATTAACTGTATAAGTTGTTTGACTATAACAACCATCAAGATCAGGACCTGCGAAACAAACTACATCTTTAGGAAAAAGATGGTTGGTATTATTATCTGCGTTCCCTGATGAATCAATGGTTACTACCGAAGAATTGGCTGCACCAGTGGACACTCCAGCTCGATATGATAATCTTGCATTGCTTAAGGTCACTGATGCGTTAATTAATCCGGCGCCTTCTTCTTTAGTTAAAACAGGAGGAAGTTTATATAAAAAAATGTAGCTTGATTGTAAAAAAACTAAAATAAAAACTACTAACTTTCTTAAGTTTTTAGCCATATATGTTTATTAGAAAATATTTTTTAAAAAATGTCAAGAGTAAAAAGAGAAAAATAAAACATAAAACATAAACCGTAGTTAGTTAGTTTGTAGCGCGTAGAGTTAATGTAGAGTTAATAATAAAATATCAAAATTCAAATATTAAATATACAAATCAAAATCCAAAAAGAATAAAACATAATGATGTTTTTTAGTAACTAGTAGTTAGTGGTTAGTTTTAAATATTTAAACATTAAACTTATTAAACTTCTAACGTTAAACATTTAACTTTTAACTTTAAACTTTATGAACTTTATAAACCCTGAACTAGATCAAAGATCAGTTCAGGGCAGGCTTTCTAACTTTTCAACTTTATAAACCTTCATAGACTTTGTAACTCGCTATTATTTTTTCCTCTTGACAATATTAATTAACGTTTGTTATATTTTTAGTTGTATGGGAATAAAAGAAAGACGCACGAAAATTTTACTTTCTTTATTTTTAATTTCAGACGTTGAATTTAAACCAGTAAAAATTGATGAAAAATTTCAATTAATTTTCGATCTATCATTAAATCAAAAAACAAAAGGAACTCTATCTTCTCTTTTAAAAGAAAAATTAATTTTAAAAACTGATGAAGAAGGATCTTATCAATTAACAGAAAAAGGATTTTTAACTTTATGTTTAGAGTTTCCATTTTTTAGATTTTTAAAATATCAATGGGATGATAAATGGAGAATTATCTCTTATGAGATACCAGAAGCAAAAAGAGAGATTCGCGATCGGTTAAGAAGAGAGATGCAAGGTTGGGGATTAGGTCCTTGGCATCGATCTTTTTGGATTACTCCACATCCAGTAGTTGAAAATTTAAGAGAGTTAACTTCGCAAAAAGAAGAAGAACAATATATTCAATCTTTTGAAGCGGATCATGTTTATGGTGATAAAAATATTTTGATTGAAAAAGTTTGGGAAAAAACTAATTTAGACAGAAAGTATCGTCAACTTTTTAAAAACTGGCATGAGGTTTTATCAAGTAATGAAGAGAAAACTAAAAAATTTAAAAAAATTATTAGCTATTATGTCGAGATATTAAGACAAGATCCAGGTCTTCCAAAAGAACTTTTAGGAGAAAGTTGGATAGGTTTTGAAGGTTGGAGTATTTTTAGGGAAATAAGAACATTGCTTTATTAAATAGTTTTTAGTTTATTAGTTTGTAGTGCTTAGTTAAAAAATATTGTTAGATTGTTGAATTGTTAAATTGCTAAATTGTTTTTAGTATGCAATTCTTAACGCGTAACTTATAAAACCGAACTAATAATTAATTTTTAATTTTAAAAACAATATCACCTTCTAAATCCGTTCGTTTGATTTTTATTTTTAAGGCATTAAAAAGATCTAAGATCTTCTTATCAGGATGACCATATGAATTTTTTCCAACAGTTATTATAGCAATATCAGGGATTATTAATTGAAGAATTCTTTTATTAAGATTGTTTTTAGAACCATGATGAGGGACTTTTAAAATATTAATTTTTTTATCAGTTTTAAAGAGTTTTGAACTTAACGCTAAATTTAAAATTTTTAAAGATGCGTCACCAGTAAATAAAGCTTTAAAGTTGTTTTCTTTGTATAAAAAAATTAGTGAATAATCATTACTATCGTAAGATTTAATTTGTTTTTCTGGCCATAATAAAATAAATTGACTATTATTTATTTGAATAATATCATTTTTATATAAATAACGATAGTTAATTTTTTGCTTTAAAAGTTGATTTTCTAATTTTTTGTAGGTTTGACTATCAAAAGGAAATTTAATAGTTAAAAAATTATCGATTTGATATCTTTTAATAATTTCAAAATAACCAAAATAATGATCTTTGTCATGATGACTAAGAAAAGCTAATTCAATTTTTTTATCCCAAAAAGGCATATGCTTACCTAAACAATTTAGAACTGTTTTGCCTGGTCCAGCATCAATTAAAACATCAGTTTTATTTTTAATTCTTAAATAAATACCATCACCTTGACCAACATTGCAAAAGACAATTTTTGTTTTTTTATCACTGATTTGAAAAATAAAGATAATAAAAGCAGTTAATAATGCCAATAAAGAAAATTTAATTAATTCTTTTTTTGAAATTACTGATTGATCCATTTAAAATTGGATTAAAGCAAAAGGAATTTTTGATAAAGTTTCTACAATAAAAACTATATAAGATAGAATTCCATAGCAAATATAAGCTGGTATTAAGCCTAAAAAATAATTTAATTTTCCTAGAAAGGCAGTTAAAAAACCAAAAATCATTAAAGACGGAATTATTGGTGCAACTAAGATATTTGATATTAAAGCGATGGTTGAAATTTGTTTAAAATAAACAAAGATTATTGGTAAGGTAAAAATCTGGGCAGCTAAAGTTATCTTAATTTCTTTAAAAAAACTATTATCTTTTGGTTTAGGACCAAAAAGAATAATCCCTAAACTGGCTCCGTAAGATAAATATAAAGAGATCGTTTTTAGCCATTGAGGATAGATAATTGCTATGATTATAAAAGAAATAAAAAGAGAGTATAAAGAAATATTTTTTCTTCCTATTAAAATTGCTACATACGTTAAGATACCCATAATACCAGCTCTAACAATTGGGGCTTTTGGTCCTACAAAAAAAATAAAAATTATTGTTATTAGTATAGTTAGCAATAAAGATATTTGTTTGCTTAAAAATGAGGTTAACTGACCTACAATTGTTCCTAAAATAGCAATATTCATACCAGATAAAACAACAATATGTAAAAGGCCAACTATTTTTAATTGTTCGTAAAATAATTTACTAGTTTTTAAGTTAATTCCAAAAATAATTCCATTTAAAAGTGAAGCATGAGGTTCTGGTAGATAAAAATTAATTAGGTTAGTAAAAATTTTCGGAGAAAACATATTGGCAATTATTCAACAGTTATAAGATTTTTTATTTTTTCAAAAGTGCTTTTATTAACAACTTTTTTAGTTGATAACTCATCAATAGATTGATAAGGTCGATTATCAATAATTTTTTGAGCGGTGATCTTGCCAATTCCGGGAAGACTATCAAGATCTTCTAAATCAGCGGAGTTAATATCGATTAAATTATTATTTTGATTTTCTAAATTAATATTTGAACTAACTGGAGAAACAAAATCGAAAGTTATTGGCGTTTCTTTGATATATCCATTATTAACCTCCCAAATAGAAGGAATATAAATTTTTTCTTGATCTTGAAGAATACGAGCCAGATTAAAATTACGATAAAAAAAATTTTTATCAGCATTTTCATCAAACCCTCCAGCTTTATCAAGAGCATTTTTTAAACGACTGTTAATTTTTAATTCATATAGACCGGGATTTTTTACTGATCCTGATATATCAATAAAAATTTTTTCATTTAATATTTTATTGCTTTGACTAATTTGACTAATCTCAATATCGTTTTCTTTTTTTTCTACTTTAGAAGATTGAATTAAAACAACTAAACTAACTATAGTAATAATAAAAGCTAAAGTTAATAAAAATATTTCTATAAGATATTTTTTAATTTTTTTCTTAAGTTTTTCCATTTTTAAAATAAATTTAAAAATAAATTCTTTTTTTGTCTATTGACTATAATTAACATTTTTTAGAATTTGGATTGAAGGAATAATATTAAGATACGAAATTAGTAGTTAGAAGATAGAAGTTAGAATTAGAGAAGTTAGGAGTTAAGGGTTGGATGAGAATGTTTAAAGGCTACTCGTTACGAGTTAATGAAATTAAAATTAAAAATTTAAAATCTAAAATTTTAATTAATAATTGAAAATTATTATTTTTACTACTTCTTAATACTTTCTTCTTACTTCTTAATTCTTAATTCTTATTTAACGCTCTACGTTCTATTTTCTTTATGTTTTATGTTTTATTCTTTTTGGATTTTGGTTTGTGTTTTTGATTTTTGATTTTTTAATGTTTGACTTTTTATTAACTTTTTTCTTTCCCAAATTTTTTTATAATAAAAATAACCAACGTTAAAATTAAAATTAGGCCAAAAGTTAGTTTAAATGGAAAAGCAAAAAATGTTGTATTGGTAAAAATTTTTGGTGAGTTTTCTCCGAAGCTTACTTCTCCAGTTAAAATATATCTACCGATATAAAAACCTTTTGGCAAAACTAAGCTTTTTGGTTCGTTAAATAAATTTAAATTTCCAGAAGGAGTCGCCTCGATTAATCTTTGGCTTTGGGATAAGATATTTTTTTGAACAATTTCAAACTCAGTTTTTGCACCAAAATTACCTTTTAAAATAATTTTTCCTTGAGTTTGAATAAGATTTTTTCCTAGATTGGCAATAATAAAAGTTAAGGGAATTGGTTCAAAACTATCAAAAATTTTTTTACCAGTGGTAAAAATGACGTTTTTAGGCTTAATATCAATAATTCCATTTTCAGTGACAGTAATCAAAATATTACTTCCGATTGTAGTTTTTGATTGAGCTGAAGCAACTCCTTCTTTATAAATTGGTGGTAAGGTTTCTATTAATAAACTATAATAATAATCTCCTTGATTAGCAATTTCAGGAGCTTTGATTTTTAAAAGTAATTGCTCGCTTTTATTAGTTTCTAAAAAAAATGGTTTTTCTAATTTAATTGTAGCATTATCTAAGGAAAATTGAATTGGCCCGGTAAACTCATTTTTTAATTTTATCCGTCCGTAATTATCTTTTGGTTCAAAAGGTAAAACTTTTGCTTGTATATAAACTGGGTCGCCAAAATTCTGAACTTGATAACCAATTAAGATTGATTTGCCTGGTTTGATTTTTATCTCAACCAAAGGTGGTGAGATGCCTAAAGATACTTGTTGAGAAAATACTTGGTGGGGAAAGATTAATAAAAAAATAATTAATAAAAAAACTTTTTTCATATTAAAAACTTGGGATAGCAATAAAATGAATAACAGTTTGATAACTACCAGCTGGTTGGACTGAGGAAATATTAGCTTTAAAAGTTAAGGTGGACTGTCGATTACGACCGACATTTGAAGAAGACATAATGACGACTGGATTATCGCCGTTTTCTTTATTAGCAAACGGACGAAAATAATTAGAGTTAATAAAATCTGCTGGTATATCGTCACCGCTCATGTTATAACCAAAACCATAGGTAGAAGTAGAGTTCCATAATTTAGCTAATAATTTGTTACAAGTTTCACTTCCACCATTACAACTAGTATCGGGAATTGTAATACCAGTTGGGTTTTTCATAGGATATTCTTCATAAGCTAAAACTTGATATTCACCAGCACTGCCAAAATCAACTTTTAAAGTGATTTGACTAGTTGAAAAAGTATTGGGAATTAATGTTCCTAAATTCACGTTAGTATTAGATACAGTAAAACGAAAAGGAATAATTGATTTAAGATATTGAAAACCAGCCTTAATAACATATCCGCTCGAGGCAAATTGACCAGCAACTGTTTGTCCGACAGTATCTGAAAGCTGATAATTATCTGAAGATTTTGATCCAGCAGCAGTTGAGACATTGGCTGATTCCATCTTAAACTTTGAAGACTCCATGTTAATAGCCTGAATTTTTTTTAGATTAAAGATTGAAAAAAATAGTAATAAAAATAAAAGCATTCTAGCTAGTAGATTTTTCATATTTATCAATTAATTTTTCAATTCTTATTGTTGCTTTTTTGATAATCTCTAATTGATGGTCGCCAAGAAAGTTATCGACTGCTTCTTTAATAGTTTTTAAATGATTTTTTATTACTAATGTTAAAAATAGTAAAGTGTCTTCTTTAATTGCGGCATTTTTTGCTTTAAGCTTTTCATTTTTTAAATATTGTTGGCCTAAAAATAAAGCAAAAGGAGTAATAAAAGCTAAAGAAATAATAGGAATAATTTCTGAAAAGTTTTGGCCTACAGGGAGGTCTAAAAGATAAATTATTATTAATGTTAATGTTGTTGTTACAGCAATTATTGGTTCCAAAAGTAAACTTAAAGAAAAGATTAAAAAATAGCTTAAAAAGAAAAATGATGATTTAAGACTGCCAGTAGCTTCAATAATTGAAACAATAATAAAAGTAAAAATCACTGATTCAATTAAACGAGATGATTGAGTGTTATTGATAATAAATCTTCTTGATAAGTAAAGAACAATAAATAAAAAAGCAGTAATTTGCAGTTCATAACTTACCAAATTAGTTTTTGGGTAAATATAAGCTAAGATTATTGTTATTATTAATATAATCGAATGGACGATTTCTTTTTTCATATGTTATAATCATTATATGGCAAATCAACCAAAGTTCACAACTGATATTTTAGCCGAATTAAAAAAGGTTAGTTGGCCATCTAAGCAGGAGACTTTAAGACTGACGACAATTGTTATTTTTGTCTCCTTGATTATTGGACTTTATATAGGTATAATAGATATTTTATTAGCAAAAGTTTTATCTTGGTTAACTAATTTTAGGTAAAATTTATGACAGACGATCAAAATCTTCAGAAAATCGCTGAAGAAAAGAAAATTGAAACTCCTGATTTAAAACTTGAAGATAAGGCAAAATGGTATGTAATCCATATTCAATCAGGATATGAACAAAAAACTAAGCAGGCATTAGAGCAAAGAGTTAAGAGTTTAGGTGTGGAAAACAAAATCTTTCAAGTAATTATTCCAATGAGGGAAGTGGTAGCGGTTAAAAAAGGAAAAAAAACTAATGTAAAAGAAAAAGTTTTTCCAGGATATATTTTAGTGAAAATGATTATGGATGATCAATCTTGGTTAGTTGTTCGTACAACTGAAGGGGTAACTGGTTTTGTTGGTGCTGGTTTAAAACCAACGCCAATTTCTGAAAAAGAAGTTGAGGCAATTATGAAGTTTGTTGAACAAGAGCAGCCAAAGTTTAAAGCGAAGTTTTCTGTTGGTGAGGCGGTTAAGATCACGGAAGGTCCTTTTGCTGATTTTCTCGGGACAATTGAGGCAATTGATGAGCAACGAGGCAAAGTTAAAGTTTTGGTTTCGGTTTTTGGAAGAGAAACTCCAGTTGAATTAGACTTTTTAAAAGTTCAAAAATTATAAAATATAAATTTAAGATATGGCAAAAAAAGTAAAAACTATTATTAAACTAAATTTACCAGCCGGAGAAGCAACTCCAGCCCCTCCAGTTGGTCCAGCTTTAGGACAGCATGGGATTCCAATCATGGACTTTATTAAGGAATATAATGCGCGAACTGCCAAGCTTAAAGGTCAGATAATTCCAGCAGTGATTACTGTTTATCAAGATAGAAGTTTTACTTTTATAACCAAGCTACCGCCGGTTGCAGCTATGATTAAAAAGACTTTGAATTTACCAAAAGGTTCGGGAAAACCAAATACAGACAAAGTCGGTAAGTTAACAAAAGCTCAGGTTGAGACAATTGCTAAAGAAAAATTAGCTGATCTAAATACTGATGATTTAGAAGCGGCTAAAAAAATTGTTGCTGGTACTGCTCGTAGCATGGGAGTAGATGTTGAAAACTGATTATAACTGTTATAACAATTATAAATTTTATAATTTATTTTTATGGGAAAAATACGAACGAGAGTTTTAGGTTTAGAAGAAGTAGAGGAAGCACAAAAAAAACAGCAAAAAGAAAAATCAATTCAAAAAAAAGCTGAAAAAAAAGCAAAAAAAGTCGAAGAAAAAAAAGAAGAAAAAACTGTTGAGGTCAAAGAAGAAAAAAAACCAAAAATTGAAAAAGTTGTTAAAGAAAAATCAAGAGGAAAAAAATATCAACAAGCAAAATCCCAGATTGATAAAAATAAAGTTTATTCCATTGAAGAAGCAGTAGATTTGTTAAAAAAAATAAAAACCGCTAATTTTGATGAGAGTGTTGAGCTTCATTTAGTGGTTGATGAAACTGGTTTAAAAGGTGAAGTTGAGCTTCCTTATTCAACTGGAAAAAAAATAAGAATAGCAATTGTTGATGATAAAGTATTAGAAAAGATTGAAAAAGGCATTTTAGATTTTGATGTGTTGATTACTCATCCTTCATATATGCCTAAGTTAGCAAAGTACGCTAAAATTTTAGGACCAAAAGGGTTAATGCCTAATCCAAAAGCAGGAACAATTTCTCCCAATCCTGAAGAAGTTGCTAAAAAGTTTGAAAAAGGAGTGTTACGATGGAAAACCGAACCAAAATTTCCTTTAATTCATCAGATGTTGGCCAAGATCTCTTTTGAAAATGAAAAAATTATTGCTAACGTGAAAAAATTTATTGAAACAGTTGGTATCAAACACATTCAAAAAGCTTATTTAAAAACAACAATGAGTCCAAGCGTAAAGATTAGCTTTTAATCTTGAATTTTCTTTGGGCTAAATCAACAATAATATCAGCTGCGTCTTCAATACTTAAATTTGGTCCAGTTCTAATAACTAAATCATAATGATGAGCTTTTTTTATATCATGGTTAAAAAGCGTTTTAATAAAATCCCGTCTTTCTTGATCTGATTTTTCAATTCTTTTTATTGCTTCTTTTTCTGAAATTTTTTCACAGGTCATTTCCCAATAAATTCGTTGTTGCATCTCACAAATAACTCTGATTTTTAAAGCGTGAGGAAAGATAAAATTAGCTCCTCGACCTAAAACAATCGCATAGCCTCTCTGGCCAATTAGAGATAAGACATGGACAAGATGACGATAATAAGTTGATAAGTTGGGTAGTCGTCGACCAAAAATTTCTAAAATTAGTTCTTCGGCTAAAGGAAGTTTTTTCTCATCAATTGAAGCAATTAATTCTTTTTTTAATCGGGATTCTTTAGTAATCTCATCAATAATTTCTTTATCATAAACTTTCCATTTTCTACCTAATCTTTTAGCAACAATATTGGCAATTGGTTTTCCACCAGAACCCATTTCTCTAGAAATAGTAATAATTGGTAAAGGGCCTTTTGGAGGTTGTTGCCCTTTTTTTTCAGGAAAGAATCTTTGAAAGAGATTTTTTTCAATTAATTGATAGATTCTTTTCATTATTTTAATTATAATATTTTTTATGGATAAAGTAAAGATATTGCTATTAAGAACCAGTGATTTTTGGCATTATTTATCGCAAAATCAAAAGGATTTAATTAGGGAAGGGCTTTATTTAATGAATGATGTGATTAAGGATCAAGTCTATCATTTTAAAGACTATTCTTTTTTAGTTTTTCCTTTTGCCAAAGCTTATGAAGGATTTTTAAAACAGATTTTTAAAGATGTTAAGTTAATTTCTCATTTAGATTATATTTCTGATCATTTAAGATTAGGAAAATTAATGTCTCCAAACTTATTAAATAAATTAGGCGAACGTTCACTTTATTATAAGATAAGTAAAAAATACGGTCGTGAATTAGCAGATAAAATTTGGAAGAGTTGGAAAGAGGGAAGAAATCAGGTTTTTCATTATTATCCTCATAACTTAAGAGCAGTTAATTTTAATGAAGCAGAAAAAATTATTGATGATATTGTTGAAACAATGCAGTTAGTTTTTGAAGAAATTGGAAAAAATTTAAATAAATAGTTATTTATTTAAAAGTTTATAAAGTTTATAAAGTTTGAAAGCTGGAACGTTAAAAAGTTAGGAGTTACGCGTTGCGAGTTAAAAAAATTAAAAATTAAAAATTTAAAATTAAAAATTACAATTAAAAATCAACAATTAAAAATTAAATAAAATTAGTTACGTGTTAGGGGTTTTAAATTACGCATTAAAAACAATTCAACAATTTAGCAATTTAACAATAAAAAAATAATTGACGTTTGAAGATTGAAGTTACAAATTTGATAATGAAGCTGGAAGTTTAAGGTTTAAAATCTTCTAACTACTCACCACTCACTACTCACTAATAAAAACTATTCTTAATATTCTACGCTTGCCCTGAAGTTAACTTTGTTATAGTTTAGGGTTCCAAGTTCTACGTCTAATATAACCTATAACCTATTAGATTTTAATATGTATTTTTGATTTTTGAATTTTAATTTTTAATTTTTTTATAGTTGCAATTTAATATCTTTTCTGTTATTTTTAATTTTATGGATAAAAAAGTATTAGCTAAGTATTTAGATTTAGCTAATCATCATCAACAGGCTACTTCTAACGATATTAAATTTATTTGTGAAAAAGTTTTAGAGTATGGTTTTCATACCGCTTTTGTTAATCCTTTTTATGTTAGTTATGCTAAATCAATTGTTGGTGATAAAGCTAGTGTAGGGACAGTAATTTCATTTCCTTTAGGACAGGAGACTTTAAATACTAAGATTTTATCAGCTCAGGAAGCAGTGAAAAATGGCGCTGATGAGCTTGATATTTCAATGAATATAGGGTTTTTTAAGGAAAAAAAATATGATAAAGTTTTAGAAGAGTTTAAAAGAATTTTAGAAGCGGTGAGGAGTATAGAAAAAAAACATACTGTCGTTAAATTTATAATCGAGACTGGTT